>Ga0302309_10000076_pt1 | contig 135314 bp, 116 predicted proteins | sample III_Palsa_N1_1_FD_200453 | JGI IMG/M metagenome (GOLD analysis project Ga0302309, IMG submission 200453) | Peat permafrost microbial communities from Stordalen Mire near Abisko, Sweden - III_Palsa_N1_1 | ecosystem: Environmental > Terrestrial > Soil > Palsa > Peat permafrost | place: Sweden...
GCGATCGGCATGGCCATCGCACAAAAAGAACTGGCGGCGCGGTTCAACAAGCCCGGCTTCGACATTTTTGATTACCACATCTATGGCATCTGTAGCGACGGGGATCTGATGGAAGGCGTCGCCTCGGAAGCAGCCTCCTACGCGGGACAGCTTGGCTTGGGGAATCTGATCTTCCTGTACGACGACAATCATATCACCATCGAAGGGAATACTGAGATTACCTTTCGGGAGGATGTTGGCAAGCGGTTCGAGGCCTATGGCTGGCATGTGCAGGTGCTCGGCGAGGGCAGCGGCAATGATCTGGATGCCATCGACCGTGCCGTGCAGGCGGCCAAAGCGGAGAGGGGACGGCCTTCGATCATCAAGATCCGGACGCACATCGGTTATGGCAGTCCCAATAAAGTCGATACGGCCGAAGCGCATGGTTCGGCGCTTGGGGTCGAGGAAGTGAAACTCGTTAAAAAGTTCTTCGGCTTTGACCCGGCACAGTCGTTTGCGGTGCCGCAGGAAGTGCAGGAGTATTATCGTTTGGTCGGTGAAGCGGGTGCCCAATTGGAGCAAGAGTGGAAAGCATTGTTTGAGCAGTATCGTGCAAAATACCCCGAACTGGCGGCCGAATATGAAATGGCGCTTAAGGATCAGTTGCCCAAAGATTGGGAGAAGAAGCTTCCCGTTTTCCGGCTGTCAGATGGCAAGGACGGGATGCTGTCCACGCGTGTTGCAGGGGGTAAGGTGTTGAATAGTATCGCGGCTTCGCTGCCGGGCCTGATAGGTGGCGCCGCAGATCTTAGCCCCAGCACGGAGACTCATTTGAAGGACTACAGTTCTTTTAGTGCGCTGGATCCCGGAGGGCGGAACTTTCATTTCGGAATAAGGGAACATGCCATGGGGGCTGTGTTGAACGGGATGGCCCTCACCAAAGGGATAATCCCATATGGCGCGACCTTTTTTATCTTCTCGGAATACATGCGGCCACCGGTCCGGCTGGCGGCCATCATGAAGATCAGGCCCATATATGTATACACGCATGACAGTATCGGGCTTGGCGAAGACGGCACGACCCATCAGCCAGTAGAACAGCTGATCTCCATGCGCAGCATTCCGAATATCACGGTCATCCGTCCGGCGGATGCCAATGAAACGGCGTTGGCCTGGAAGGCGGCGCTGACACATACCGATGGCCCCGTGGCACTTGTGCTTACCAGGCAGAACGTTCCGATCATCGAGCCCGGGAAATATAAGAGTACCGGGGACCTGAGCAACGGCGCGTATATCTTGTCGGAGCCGGACAGGGCGCCTGAGCTGATTCTGATCGGAACGGGATCGGAAGTGGGGCTGGTATTGCAGGCGCAGCAGAAGTTAAAAGAGAACGGCATCGCCACAAGGGTGGTGAGCATGCCTTCCTGGGAACTCTTTGAGAAACAGGATGAAGGGTATAAGCAACGGGTATTCCCTAAGGGGATAAAGAAAAGGCTTGCGGTCGAGGCTGGCTCACCGTTGGGGTGGCATAAATACGTGACCGACGATGGCGATGTCCTGGGGATAACGCGTTTTGGGGAGTCCGCGCCAGGGCCGGAGGTATTCAAGGAATTTGGATTTACCGTAGATAATGTGGTGAATAAGGCCAAGGCCTTGCTGGGCCGGTAAAGGCGGCGGTTCATGCGGCGGCGCGGCGTGGCGCAAGTGCGGATTATTTTACCCCCCAGTTCTCCTTGATGATGTCCCAGTATTCCTTGCCGTAGCCAACCAAGAGTTCGCTTCCGGCGGGAATATTGCGCATGGCATAGATGTAGACGCGCAGTCCTTCTATGCGGTAGGTGCAGTTGTTCTTGAGGCCTTCGGTGCGGAGGAGGCCTTTGGCATCATTGGCGTAGCGGGCAAGGGCTTTCTTGTCGTACCAGGCATCGATGACGTGGTTGCGGGTGACATAATAAATATACCCATTCATGCCGTTGCGGTCATTGACGGCTGCCCATTTGGTTATTTTCCCTTTGTATTCTACGATCTTTGTGTCTTTGGGAATGTCTTTCGTGGTGAAGAGCCCCTTGCCGGCTCCTTTCAGGGTGGATCTTTTTACGACAAGTTGTTTTTCCAGTAACGGCATGTATAGTTGAAATGGTGTAGCGGACAAATATAGGGCATTTGGGTGACGCCCTACTTTTTGCCGGGCTTAGCCGGATGATGTGGGTGCGGCGTATGCGGATGCGGTTTGGGGGCGGGGCGTTTCTTCTCCAGTTCATCGAATGCCTCCTCGTCGGAATTGTCGCGTTGGGCGAGTTCGCCTTCGTCGAGGTCGTCGGTGGGGTCGCTGTCGCTGAGTTCGGGATCCTGCAAAATATCTTTTTCCGCTTCTTCTTCTGCCGACTTGACCGGGTCGATGTCTTTCTTTTTTGCCATTGTTATCGTTTTCTTTGATTCCACAAATACTGCGCCGTACTTCCGCCTCCGGGCTACCCCGACAAAATAGCCCTTGGCGAAAGCGTCTAATGATTGAGAACTTCGGCGGACCTTCGGCCCTCGGCCCGCCTCGTTCGCAACCGTCGCTGCGCTCGGTTGCAGCCGCCGGACCTGTGGTCCGTCTTGTCCGCCTCCGGGCTAACAAGGTTGGCACCGGCTTTGCCTTTTGATAATTTATACAATTTATTGACCTATGGCACTTACAGCATACAAGCAGAAACGGTCCTTAGCGGATACGCCCGAGCCGCGTGGCGGCAAACCCGCCGGAAAGGCATTACAGTTTGTGGTGCAGAAGCATGACGCGTCGCACCTGCACTATGATTTCCGGCTGGAAATGGAAGGGGTCTTGAAAAGTTGGGCTATACCCAAGGGGCCTTCGCTCAATCCTGCCGACAAACGACTGGCGATGATGGTGGAGGATCATCCCTTCGACTATAAGGAATTCGAGGGCATCATCCCCGAGGGCAACTATGGCGCGGGAACGGTAATGGTGTGGGACGAGGGGACCTATGAGCCGCTGGAGGAAACGAATGGCACGAAAGCGGCGCAGAATAAATTGCTGCTAAAGGAACTCCGCGGCGGGTCGTTGAAATTTCGGCTGAATGGCAAAAAACTTAAAGGCGAGTTTGCGTTGGTGCAGACCAAGGGGAGAGGCGATAATTCCTGGCTCCTGATCAAGCACCGGGACAAGTATGCTTCGGAGGAGCCGGTCACGGACAAGGATAAGTCGGTGCTATCGAAGAAAACGTTGGAGCAGATCGCAGGGAATCCGCGGTCGAAAAAATGGGCAAGCAACCGCAAGACCGGTGGGGACCCAAAGCCCGCAGCCAAACCTTCATCCAAAACCGCGACCAAATCCGCGTCGAAAGCAGCTTCCAAAACTTCACCCAAAGCCGCGCCCAAAAAAACCACCAAAATCGCCAAACCCATGCTCGACCCCAACTCCGAAACGCAGACTGTCAAAATAGCCGGCCACGAACTCACATTAAATCACCTTAATAAGGTCTTTTGGCCCAAGGAAAAATATACCAAACGGGATCTGCTCAACTATTATTCGGAGATGGCGTCCCATCTCCTCCCCTACCTGAAGGACAGACCGCAGTCGTTGAACCGGCACCCCAACGGCATCACGGGGCCCGGCTTTTATCAGAAGGATGTCAGCGGTAAGGTGCCGGATTGGATCGAGACCTTTCCCTATCATACCGCGGAGGATCCAAAAGAAAAGGAGTTCCTGGTGTGCAAGGATGAGGCGAGTCTGTTGTATATGATCTCGCTTGGCTGTATCGAGGTCAACCCCTGGAGCAGCAGGGTGGGCGCTCCCGATAACCCGGATTGGTGTATCATCGACCTCGACCCGGATAAGAAGACACCCTTTGATAAGGTGATCGAAGCGGCGCAGGTGACCAGGCAGGTGCTGGAGGCCGCGGGTGTGCAATCCTGGTGCAAGACTTCGGGTTCCACGGGATTGCATGTGTACTTTCCGCTAGGTGCGAAATACAGTTATGAGCATTCGAAGGAATTCGCGCGGCTGGTCGTACAATTGGTCAATGCCCAGATCCCTGATTTTACGACCGTGGAAAGAACGGTGAGCGCGCGAAAGGGCCGGATGTATCTCGATTTTCTGCAGAACAGGCCGCAGGCAACGATCGCGGCGCCTTACAGTGTGCGACCGAAGCCGGGCGCGACCGTATCGGCGCCCTTGCATTGGGACGAGGTCAGGAAGGGGCTAAGCATGCAGGACTTTACGATCAAAACAATGCCCGATCGGATAAAGTCCGAGGGTGATCTTTTCAAACCGGTACTCGGCAAGGGTATCGATATGCAAAAGGCGTTGTCGAAGCTCGAAGCCCTTAAATAACCAACTCAGACAACGGCATGTTCCAGATAAGCGATGAGCCGATAGACGTCATCTTTCACTTTTTCGCCAAAGGAAGGCGTGAGCACGCGCGCCAGCCTTTCCCCGATCGCACCGGCCGGCGCGCGGTACGACAACAAGATATCCAGCCTCGTCCCGCCGCCGGGCACGTCGGAAAAACCGATCTTACCGGTGTTTTCCAGGGATGCGCCAGGTACTGAATGCCACGAGAGCTCCGTATTCTTGTCGTCCTTAAGTATTTTGGCCTCCCAGCGGACATCGCCAATGCCAGGTAGCTTTAGCCGCCATGCCGATGTCTTACTATCCAGCTCGTCTATATTCTCGAGGTGGCGCATAAACAATGGCCAGTTTTCAAAACGCCGCAGGAAGGTATATACTTCTGCGCGAGGTTTGTTCACGATCAAGTGCGTCCTGACATTGATGTTCGGGCTGCGAGCGGTATGCCGCTGCGCGGATCTCCAGGCGGAACTCACAGGGCAGTGTCCCGTCACTGCGCGATAAAGCAGGTAAGTCCCGCCGAGCAGCAGCAGACTATCCCATTTGTGTCTTTTGGCCACAAAATACAGCAGCAGCGAGCCGCCGATGGCAGAGAGCGTGCGTTGGTCGGTGCCGATGTCGGCTGGTCTTTCCGATGAGGTTTGGCTTTGTTGCATAATGACCGTTTATAAGTATTATTGCAATGGTCGTACCACGTTCGCTACTCCTGGAAGACAAAATTTTGCCCGGTTTTGGATATTCCCGCAGCGTTTCTTAACTTGTTGTGCGTCCAATCTTATCGATCACCTTTTAAATCTCTGCCTATGTATGGTATTTTAAAGGTGGGTGAAGCCGTAACCTTTCCTGGCTTGATGGATATCAGGCTGATAGTTGAAGAGGTCTATGAAAACAAGGGGCATGTCCGTTGCAAATATTACGACGACCACCTCAAAAAGTTCATCAAGCTCACCCTTCCCGCGGATTCGCTGGTACCGATCCGCAAAACCCCGCCGAAGCTGAAGGTGCTTGTCAGCAGCAAGCCACAGCAGTAGACCAGACCCCCAACAACACAGTAGCCCCCTATTCTTTCGGGTCAAGCGCTTTTCTGATCCTGTCCGCAATATCGAGCAAATGATATTTGCTCAATCGATCCGCGGTCAAAGGAATGGCCGTGAGTATCCGGCTTCTGAGCGCGGACAGTTCCGCTTTTGCGATAGAGGGCAGGTCGGTGTTCTTGATATTCGGGCCGAAGAAGAGGACTAAACCCGGGAGGTTCACGGAAGGTGTCGACGGGTTGGTCAAGCTGATCAGGGATTCGACATACGTCTTTTGCAGGTTTCGTCGATGGACGTCGATGGGCTTGTGCGTCGTCAGTTCCTTCCATATGCCGGCACGGACGTCGTCGAGCAGATCGTCTACCGTATACTCCGTCGCCTCGCCATAACGGTTGGCCGACTGCATAAGGGAATTGAGACGGCTGGCTGAGAAAAGGCTGCTGAGCACGCCGGTCTGGATGGGCCCGACAGGGTCACCGCCGGAGGGGCTGCTGATCTTATTGAGTATCGCGGTATCCAACAACCAACGCGGAGTTTGGAAGAGTTGCGTGTTCAGGAAAGCAATCGCTTCACGCTGCCGGGCCTTTGGTGTCGGCTCATAGACATCACCGGGTTGCTCGACGCTATGCGCCGTCTCGTATACCCCGCCGACATTTTTGAGCACGTGGCCCATATAACGGCTAAACTGCGTGATCACCTGCCGGTACATGTCGGTGAGGTTATCGTATTTGTCGCCCTCTTCCATCGTCCATTGGGGAAGGTTGGGCAGGATACGCTGGAGGTTTTTGATGCCGTATTCGCTCGCTTTGGCGCTATTGTCGCCAAGGTCTTCTAGCTGAGAACGCGGGTCCTGGTTGAATCCTTCGCCGCCGAACCAGAGGCGTGGATTCGCGGCGAGGCTATCGATGATCCATTTGTTCAGACGCTTCGACTCTTCTTTTGGATCTTTGCCCCCGACATAGGCATAGCCCCAGCGAATGGCCCAGCGATCGTATTCCCCGATATGCGGGAAAAGATCATACTCCGGAATGTTGTCCTGTGGCTGCGCGACATAGTTGAATCGGGCATAGTCCATGATCGACGGCGTATGTCCATGAACGTCGAGCCAGGCCTTATCGCGTAGTTTCTCGACGGGGACGGTGCTGCTGCTGCCCATGTTATGACGAAGGCCGAGGGTATGCCCCACTTCATGCGAAGAGCTGAAGCGGATGAGCTGTCCCATGAGACTATCGTCGAGGTGCATGGTCCTGGCGCGTGGGTCGACGGCGCCCGCCTGGATAAAATACCAGTCGTGCAGGAGCTCCATGATATTGTGGTACCAGCCGATATGGCTTTCGATGATCTCGCCGCTGCGGGGGTCGTGGATATTCGGGCCATAGGCGTTCTCGACATCCGAGGCATAATAGCGCAGCACGGAATAACGGGCGTCTTCGGGGCTCATGGTGGTGTCGCCTTCCGGCCATTCGCGGGCCTGTATGGCATGTTTGAATCCGGCTTTTTCAAAGGCCGCCTGCCAGTCGTTGATGCCCTGCATGAGATAGGGCACCCATTTGCGGGGAGTGGCGGGGTCTATGTAATAGACGATGGGTTTCTGCGGCTCTACGAGTTCGCCGTGCTTCCATTTTTCTTCATCTTCGGGGCGGGGTTCCAGTCGCCAGCGGACGATGAATTCCTGGTTGTCTACTTTCTGCTGGTCATCGGAATAGATGGTATAGTCGTCTGCAAAATAGCCCACCCGTTCATCGAAAAGGCGTTTTTTCATCGGGACGGCAGGCAGCAGGATAAAAGAAGTATTGAGCTCGATAGTGACGGCGCCGGCCGCATCGGTGGGGGATGCAAAGGACAGACCGAAAGGGGAGGACATGCCGCCGGAGGAGAAGGTCTTTACGGTCCTGACCTCGGTATTGATCTGGTAGCTGTTGATGTGTTCGATATAGGACCGGTCCGAAGCGAGTCCGCCCAGTTTCATCCTGGTCTTGACACCCGAGGGGATGCTGACGATGAGGTTGTCGCCTTTGAAGAAGTCCGTGACGTCGATGACGACGCTTGTCGAGTCTTTGCCATAGGCCCTTATGTCGAAGGCAGCGGCGATGGGGTCTACGCTCGAATTTTTCACCGCTTTGAATATCTTGTTGGTGGAGTCGGCCATGCTCACGAGCGTCACTACCCGAAGGAAGAGGGTGTGGGCGGGGCCTTTCTCCCACTCAAGGGTCTGTTGGTTGGCCAGTTCGCCGCCATATAAACCGCCGCCGGCTGCGGTCTTGCTGAATCGGGTGATGGCCATGAATTCCTTCGATAAAAGAGAGTCGGGGATCTCGAAATACCATTTATCGTCGACCTTATGCACGGTAAAAAGGCCTGTACGGGTGATCGCCTTGTCGGTGATCACCTCTTTATAGGGTTTTGGGCCTTGTTTTGGCAGGCCAAAGCCGCCGGGAAAAGATGGGTGCGGCTTCGAGGTATCGGTGGAGGTCGGTTCGGAGCGTCTGCGTTGAGCTAGTGCGGGGGAGACCGTGATCACGATTAGCGCGGCAAGCAGCGCGGCATTCTTGATTAAGTTCAAAACGAGTTAATTATTTTTCAAATGTGTTTTGCAGTTGGCAAAAGCCTCTTGTGAATATGAAGGGAGTAAAACTATGGGTTTTTTATCGGTAAACCTGTTAAATGGATGAAAAAATTGGGTTTTAGGCGGTGTCAAAATCCTTTGTAACTTAAACACATGAAGCGATACATTACTCTCTTTTTACTTTTGACGGCCGGCCCGGGCCTTTTCGCACAGAAACAACATCCCGATTATTTTCCGCCGAGGGGGCAATGGGAGCATCGGCGGGCGGCGGCGCTTGGGCTGGACAGTGTTCAGTTGGACGAGGCGATCCGGTTCGCGCGGGAGAACGAGTCGAAGTTGCCACGTGACCAGGAACTGGCGCAGGCCGAGACCTTTGGCAAGAACGAACCTTTTGACGAGCCAGTCGGCCCGCTCAAGGACCGTGGCGACCAGACGGGTATCATCATCTACAAAGGTTATATCGTAGCAGAATGGGGGGAGCCGCAACGGGTGGACATGACCAACAGCGTCACGAAGAGTTTTTTGTCGACCGTGGTGGGCCTCGCCGTGGACCAGGGACTGATCCGGAGTGTCACGGATACGGTAGCCGGCTATGTACCGCCTATCGAAGTGTATAACCCGGCGGCTGCGCCCCGCACGCCTGAAGATATAGGGAAGCCCTCTTTGCTCTATCCTTTTTCGAGCCCGCATAACAGAACCCTCACCTGGGATGTGATGCTCCGGCAGACCAGCGATTGGGAAGGGGTATTGTGGGGCAAGCCTGATTGGGCCGACCGGCCTGAGGGCAAGCCCGGGGATTGGGTGGGCCGGCCGCGGCATGCGCCGGGCACGGTGTATAAATACAATGACGTTAGGGTCAATGCGCTGGCGTTGGCAGCCACTTGTGTGTGGCGGCTGCCGCTGCCGCAGGTGCTAAAGACCTACATCATGGATCCAATCGGGGCATCCAATACCTGGCGGTGGAACGGGTATCGCAACAGCTGGATCGTGCTGGACGGTCAGGCCGTGCAGAGTGTGAGCGGCGGCGGTCACTGGGGTGGCGGAATGTTTATCAATGCCTATGACATGGGGCGTTTTGGACTGCTTACCCTGCACCGCGGCAACTGGAACGGGAAGCAGCTGATTAGCGAACAGTGGATCAAACAGGCGCTCACGCCAACGACGGTCGAACCGACCTATGGCTTCATGAACTTCTTTCTGAATACTGATCACAAACTGCTGCCCAGCGCCCCGGCCACCGCTTTTGTACACATCGGCAATGGCGTCAACTTCGTCTATGTAGACCCGGACCACGATCTGGTGGCGGTTGTCAGGTGGGTGGAGAATTCATCGATGGATGGGATCGTAAAACGCATCATTGCGGCCATCGCCCTCCCACCTCCCGGAAAATAAAAGATCCCGCCCCCGAAAAATCCCACAAAACCAATTATCCCCCCTCCCCGAAAAATCGCAACAACACATGGAATTGGCTAAAACATATCGGATCGAAACGGAACGCCTGCTGCTTCGTTGTTATGAACCTGCAGATGCCGTAAAAATGCAGGCGGCGATCGTCAGCAGTCTGGATCATCTGAGGCCCTGGATACCCTGGGCAAGAGAGGAACCCCGGGAGCTGCAATGGATGGCCAAGTTCGTCCGGTTGTTCCGTGGTCAATTCGACCTGGGACAGGATGCTGTTTTCGGCATCTTCGACAAATCCGATACCGAACAATTAGGCGGAACGGGTCTGCATAACCGTATCGGCAAAGATGCCCGGGAGATCGGCTACTGGATCAATGTAAAATATGTGAAGCGCGGTTATGCCACGGAGGCCGTGAAGGCGTTGATAAGGGTGGCTTTCGAGATCGAGAAGTTGTCCCGCCTCGAGATCCGCTGTGCCCCAGGGAATCTCGCCAGCCGGCAGATCCCGCAGCGACTGGGCTTCCGGCATGAACAGACATTAAAGGATCATTTTACCGATCTGCAGGGCCGGCCGGTAGATACCATGGTCTGGGCATTGTCTAGCCAGGAGTATGAGGCGAGTACTATTAAGCAGGCTGTGTTCAAGGCCTACGATTTTATGGGGCAGGAGATCATTTTTTGAAATCAGGCAACCTTTTTGTGGGATATATCATTAGTACTAAAACACCCCACTATGGCAAAGTCACTTCTTCTCCTGCTTTGCTGTGCCTTTTTCTTCCAGGCCTTACAGGCACAGGACCGGCAAACCGCAGATGAACAGCTGCTCGTATATACGGGTTTTCCACAGAAACTCGAATTCAGGAAGGCGGATATCGGCTGGTCGAGTCATCCCATTTATTTTGCAAAGAAGTTGGACACTGACGATGATGTCAGGAGTATCCTGTTCCAGCCGGTCAGGCGGGACACTTTCAATCTCGATCTGCCTAAGCTGAAGAATCAGTCAGTCGATGTGCGCGCACACGTGCACCGGCCGCTGCCGCTTTTTAGGGAGCAGTAGGGCAACCTTGGGGCGGTAATCCGCATTTAGGCGATTATGCCAAACTATTATTTCAAGACTTTTCGCAGGAGCCTTTTCAGGAATAAGGCAAGTTTTCTGTTGAATTTGCTGGCCCTGGTGCTTGGGATCGGCTGTTTTCTTTTCACCTTGCTTTTTGTTTTCTATGAACACGGTTATGACGGCAGCAATACCCGGCGGGACAGGATCGGCCGGTTGGTTAGTGATGTTCATTCGGGCGGCAATGAGTCCAGGGAAGCGCTAACCTTTGGTTTTGTCCGGGAGCAACTGCGGAAACAATTCCCCGAAATAGAGCGAATAGGGCGTTTCGATCCCTACGATGGGCGCACCGGGCTGCGGTGGAAGCCGCAGGAAGCGTTGATCCCAGTGGAAAAACTTTACTACGCCGACCAGGACGTTTTCGACATCTTCAGCTATCACCTGGTGGCGGGGGATGTGAAAACCTGTCTGAAGGCGCCCAATACCATTGTCCTGACGGCGAACCTCGCCAGGCGGATCTTTGGAACAACCGACCCCATGGGGCAGACCCTGGGCCTAAAAGGAAGGCCGTTGAAAGTAACCGGCGTGATGGCCGACCTGCCGGGAAATTCCGATCTCCATTTTAATGGCCTGATGTCGACCGGCGGCCTTCCACCGGAAGAAATGCAGGGTTGGGTGTTCGTGTATGTATTGTTCCGGAATGCCGGCGCGATGAGGGCTTTTCAGCCGAAGCTGGACACCTTTTTCAAGAACACCGTCAACCCTGAGATAGGCACCGATGCGACCACCCAGATCAGCTGCAAGGTACAACCGCTGGCAGAAGTTCATTTCAGCCCTTACCGCGAGCGCGACACACCAAAGGGCAACGCGATATACGTGAACATCTTTTTGGTCACGGGCATCCTCATCCTGCTCATCGCCTGCACCAATAGCATCAACCTGATCATAGTCCAGAGTTTCAGCCGGGTGATGGATGTGACGATCAGAAAGATCTATGGCGCAAGCAGGATGCGACTGATCTGGCAGCATGTGCTGGAGTCCCTGCTGATAGGGCTGATGGCCGTATTGCTTTCGTTTTTGCTGGTCTGGCTGCTGCTGCCGGCTTTCGCCATAGTTGTCGACCGGAGTTTAGGGGTGCGCGATCTGATCAATTGGAAGGTTTTGGGCGCCGCGATCGCAGGACTGGTGATGCTGGGCGCGGGCGGCGCGGTCTATACCGGGGTCTACCTGAATAAGGTGCAATTGGCCGACACGCTCCGTTCGAAGAACCGTAAGATCGGCGGTCTGCGGATCGTGCCCAGGCTGATGCTGGGTTTTCAATTTTTTATTTCCACCGGCATGCTGATCGCCGCCATCTCGGTGTACCGGCAAGTCAGTTATTTCCGTAGTGCAACGCTAGGATTCAATCCGGACAATGTATTAGTGGTTCAATTGCCGCAGAATTCTATGGATTCTCTGGAGGCTGCAACGGACCGCTCGGCCGGGAAATTCCTTTCCAATACGCTCGATCGTGATCCGGATGTGGTGATGACCTCATTTTGTGATGCCACGGCATTGCCGGGCGGCGACGCGGACATAGACGTCATGCAATACCGGGAGCATGGGGTCAAGGTCAGGAAGACGGTCTATCACCTCGACGTGGACGCGCATTATTTTTCTTTGTTGCAGATCCCCGTGATCCAGGGAGAAGGATTTCGGGACATCAGGGATTCCACCGCCAAACACCATGCGCTTGTCACCACCGGTTTTGCCCGTAAGGCGGGCTGGACCCAACCCATCGGCGAGGTGTTTACGACTCAGAGCGGGCCGGTCCGGGTGGATGGCGTAGTCCCCGAATTCCATTTCAGCTCGCTACACCACAGCATCCTGCCCCTGGTCATCTTCCAGCAAACCGATGATCAGGATTACCTGCTGGTACGCGTAACCCCGGCCAGGACGGCGGCGGTGCTGAAGGGGCTGGAGGAGAACTGGAAAAAGGCTTTTCCCGACGTGCCTTTCTTTTACTCTTTTTTGGACGAACACCTGATGCAGCAATACCGCGACGACAACAACCTGCTGAGTCTTTTGCTGACACTGACGCTGCTGATGATCGCCATCAGTTGTATCGGGCTCATTGCTTATGTGTCGTTTCTGCTACGGATGGCGAAGACGAGTATCGCGATCCGGCGGGTGATTGGCGCCGCGTTTAAAGACATCTATGCGTTGTTTGCGCGGCAATTCGCCTGGCTGCTGATGATCGGCTTCGTGGTGGCGGCGCCGTTGGCCTGGTGGTTGTCGGCCCTATGGCTCAGGCAGTTTGCCTATCACATCGATCCGCGTCCGGCCGATCTGGGGGTAGCACTGGTGGCGATGGGGGTGTTGGTGGGTGTGATCGTCCTGCGCTTTGCTTGGCAGAGCGTGCGGGTTAATCCCGGCAGGGTTTTGCGGGAGAATTAATGCGTGGACAGTTGCCGGTAGCGGAGCATGGCTTCCACGAAATAATAGTCGGCGTATGTGAGCGGCACATCGACCTCGGTATGCCCGGGCAGATTGCCTACGCTGTGGCGGAGGATAAAGCCGCCGTTGGAGCCTACGACTGGTTTATAGACATTGGAAGAAAGGGTGACGATGATCTGTTCCGCTACGTCGAGATACTGGCGGGCTTCGGCGGGTTGAACGTAGTGGCTGAGCTCGATGAGGGCGGAGGCCATGATCGCGGCGGCTGATGCGTCGCGGAGCGGGCCGCTTGGCCCGCCATTCGCCGGGATACCGGGCGCATCATAGTCCCAATAGGGGATTTTGTCTGCCGGCAACTTTGGATTTGTCAATAGAAAATGCGCAATATGCTCGGCCTGCGCCAAATACCGCGCATCGTGCGTAGCACGATACACCATCGTAAATCCATAGAGCCCCCAGGCCTGGCCCCTGGCCCAGGCGGAGGAGTCCGCAAAACCCTGGGCCGTCTTTTTGGCGATGACGGCGCCAGTGGTGCTGTCGTAGTCGACGACATGGAAAGAGCTATAGTCCGGCCGGTAGTGATTGCGAATGGTCGTATTAGCGTGGGTGACGGCGACATGATAAAAAGAAGAATCGCCGCTGGTCTGCGTGGCCCAGAAGAGGAGCTCGAGGTTCATCATATTGTCGATGATGACAGGATAGTGCCAGGGTTTGCTGTCCCAGGACTTGATGCAACCGACCGTAGGGTTGAAGCGGGTGCTCAATGAACGGGCGCTGGTCAGGAGGATGTCCTTATAGGCCGGCGTCGACAAGAGGCGCAGCCCGTTGCCAAAGCTGCAATACATCATGAAACCGAGATCATGCGTGCCTTTGTTGAATTGTTCCGGCTCCAACAACCTAAGCCGGTTTTGCGCCTCCCGAAGCAAGGCAGTGTCATGCGAAAACTCATAAAGGTAGAAAAGAGTGCCGCTATAAAAACCGCTGGTCCACCAGCCCGGGTCGCTGGTCTCAAGCCGGTCACCGTTGACATACCAGGTCTTTGGGAGTTTGTCCGCGGGCACGCGTCCCATCAGCACTTTGTATTGATTGACGGCCTGGCGGAGGTTGGCATCGATGAGGCGGAGCAATGCTGGCTTGGGTTGCAGGTGGTCGCCTCTTTGGGCGCCGGCCCGGGTGCCGAGCAATGTCATCAGTAAGAAGGCGGTGAGTATTCGATACATGGAGCAAAAATAGCTTAAACGGCTTATTTTTGCGACCATGGAGGAAAAACTGAAGGCCCGTGATGGCGCCGGGGCCAGGTTACTGTCGACCGAGAACGTTGCCGGACCCGGGACAGCATCGTTGCAGACGCTCGCCGGGACCCTTGAAGGCGAATTGTATTTCGACAAGACCATGCGAACACTGTATGCCACGGATGCCTCGGCTTACCGGGAGATGCCTTTGGCCGTGGCGGTGCCCAAGACCATTGAAGACATCCAAAAACTGATCGCATTCGCCCGCAGGGAAAAGACTTCGTTGATACCAAGGACGGCGGGTACTTCGCTGGCGGGCCAAGTGGTGGGCAAGGGCATCATCGTGGACGTAAGCAAATATTTCACGCGTATAGTGGAACTGAACGCGGAGGAACGCTGGGTGAAGGTGCAACCGGGTGTCATCCGCGACGAATTGAATCTTTTCCTACAACCTCATGGACTGTTGTTCGGACCCGAGACGTCGACGGCCAACCGGGCCATGATCGGAGGAATGGTCGGCAATAATTCCTGCGGCAGCAACAGCATCGTATACCGGTCGACGCGGGAACACCTGTTGGAAGTCAGCATGCTCCTGAGCGACGGGAGCGAAGCGGTGTTTGGCAAACTTGACCTCGAAGCCTTCCATGCGAGATGCGAACAAAACGGATTAGAGGGCGACGTGTATCGTCAGACACGCAAGCTGCTGAGCAACTATGATAACCAGCTATCCATCCGAAAAGAATTCCCCAAAAAGAGTGTCGAACGAAGAAATACGGGTTATGCGCTGGACCTGCTCGTGGAAACGGCGCCATTTACCGCCGGCGGCCCCGACTTTAATTTCTGCACACTGCTGGCCGGGTCGGAAGGGACGCTTGGCTTTCTGACCGAGATAAAGCTGGACCTGTCGCCCTTGCCGCCAAAGGAGACCGGACTGCTCTGTGTTCATTTTCATTCTATCGATGAATCTCTGCGCGCTAACCTGATCGCCCTACAGTATGGGCCGACTGCAAGCGAGCTGATCGATCATTATATCCTGGAATGTACCAAGGACAATATCGAACAATCGAAGAACCGTTTTTTTGTGCAGGGTGATCCGGGCGCGATCCTGGTCGTCGAATTCAAGAAGAATAGCCGCGAGGAGATCATAGCCCTGGCGGCCGCAGTCGAGGCCGGAATGCGTGCCGCGGGGCTTGGCTATCATTTTCCATTGCTCTTCGGCGCGGACACCGGCCGGATCTGGTCCTTAAGAAAGGCTGGGCTGGGTCTGCTGAGCAACCTGCCCGGAGACGAGAAGGCGGTGCCGGTGATCGAGGACACGGCAGTGGACGTAAAGGACTTGCCGGCATACATCCGCGATTTCAACGAGATCCTGAAAAAATATGGCCTCCACTCCGTGCATTATGCACATGCGGGCAGCGGAGAGATCCACCTCCGGCCGATCATCAACCTGAAAACGGCCGAAGGCAATCATCTGTTCAGGGCCATAGCTGCCGAGATCGCCACGCTGGTAAAGAAATATCAGGGTTCTTTGAGCGGGGAGCATGGCGACGGGCGGCTCCGGGGGGAATTCATTCCCCAGATGGTTGGCCAGCGGAACTATGAACTTTTTAAGGCCATCAAGCGGGACTGGGACCCGGAACAGATCTTCAATCCGGGCAAAATAGTCGACACGCCGCCGATGAACGAGCACTTGCGCTATGAGCCGGGGCAGCAGGTGCCCCCCTTCCCTACCCTGTTCCGGTTCCACAAGCAGGACATCCTGCAACATGCGGAACAATGCAATGGCAGCGGGGATTGCCGGAAGACGCATCTTTCGGGCGGGACGATGTGCCCGTCGTTTATGGCTACGCGTAACGAAAAGGATACGACCCGGGCAAGGGCCAATATCCTCAGGGAGTTCCTGACCCGGAGCGAACAGGCTAACCGGTATGATCATAAAGAGATCTATGAGGTGATGGATCTTTGTCTAAGCTGTAAGGGATGTAAGTCGGAATGTCCGTCCAATGTAGATGTGGCTAAGTTGAAGGCTGAGTTCCTGCAGCATTATTATGATGCGAATGGAGTGCCTTTACGAAGCAGGATGATCGCCAACTTTACGAAGTCAGCCCGGTTGGGCGCCCTGGCGCCGGGCCTGTATAATCTTCTTATGAAGAGCAGAGGCTTGAAGAAACTCATCGGCTTTGCGCCGGAGCGGTCGATCCCGCTGCTGCATAACACGACGTTGCTGAAATGGTGGGCGAAGCACCAGCGCGAGGCCGGCGGCCCCGGGCCCACAAAAAAGGTTTATCTTTTTTGCGATGAATTCACCAACTACAATGATGTCGAGACGGGCATCAAGGCTATCCTGCTGCTGGAGAAGCTGGGGTATGAAGTCGTGATACCCGATCATTTGGAGAGTGGGCGGACCTGGCTGTCGAAGGGATTGGTGCGGGAAGCGAAAAAGATCGTGGATGGCAATATCCGGCGGCTAGGGGGCCTGATCACGGATGAAATGCCCCTGGTGGGTATCGAACCTTCCGCCATCCTGACCTTTAGGGATGAATATCCCGACCTGGCGGCCAATGAACTGCTGGAGACGGCGAAGGCCATAGCGCGGAACAGCTTTCTGATCGACGATTTCCTGGCACGGGAGGCAGATCGGGGCATGATCAGCAGCGGCCAGTTCACGCAGGAGAAGCGCGAGGTCCTGCTGCATGGGCATTGTCAGCAGAAGGCCTTGTCGTCGGTGGCGGGCAGCGTGAAAATGCTTTCCTTGCCGGCTAACTATACCGTGAGCACCGTGCCCTCCGGCTGTTGCGGGATGGCCGGGTCTTTTGGCTATGAGCGTGAGCACTATGCGCTATCGATGCAGATCGGGGAGCTGGTTTTGTTGCCGGCAGTACGGAAGCGGGGCGCGGCCGTGATCGTTGCGGCGCCGGGTACCAGCTGCCGCCACCAGATAAAGGACGGCACGGGGCGGAAGGCGTTGCATCCTATAGAGGTATTGTATGATGCGCTCGTCATTTGAGAAAAGCAAGTAAATTTGCCAAATAATGTCGAATAATAAACCCCGGGATACCATGGCGCTGAGCAAGAAGCAGATCGATCCACTGTTAAAGACCAACAACGATACCGGGTTCGGTATCAATGCCGCCAGTTATGGAGGCAGGTTTATCAACCGGGACGGGACCTTTAACCTTCGCAAGGAAGGCGTCTCCATGCTGGAGCGCTACAGCATCTATCATCATATGCTGACCATGCCCCGGTGGAAGTTCGTTGGGCTTATCCTCTGTTTTTATTTCACGATCAACCTGATATATGCGTCACTATATCTGCTGGTCGGGAGCGATCAGTTAACAGGGGTGATCGCGACCACGCCCTGGGGCAAATTCAAAGAGGCTTTTTTCTTTAGCACCGAGACCTTTACCACGGTGGGGTATGGACGGGTGAACCCCGTTGGCGATGGGGCTAATCTTGTAGCGGCCATCGAAGCGATGAGCGGTTTTCTGTCCTTTGCATTGGCGACGGGTCTTATCTTCGGCCGGTTTGCAAGGCCGCATTCCTTTCTGCTCTTTAGCGATCTGGCCCTGATCAGCCCTTATAAGGACATGACAGCCCTTATGTTCCGGTTTGCTCCGTACAAAGACAACCATACCCTCACCGATGTACAGATCCGGGTAAATGTCGGCCTGAAGGTACAGATGGACGGCAACGCAGAATACCGGTATTATGATCTCACCCTTGAGCGCAACAAGGTGGAAAGCCTGCCCATGAACTGGACGGTGGTGCATCCGATCGACAGCCAAAGTCCTTTTTTGGGTTTTACCCAGGAGGACATGGAGGCGGCGGACGTAGAACTCTACGTGCTCATCAGGGGTTTTGACGATGTCTACTCCAACTTCGTGCAGCAGCGTACTTCCTATACGTATGACGAAATAAAATTCAATGGCAAATTCGTTCCCATGTACCGGGAGAGCGAAGACGGGAAGACGACCATCCTCGAGCTGAACAAATTGAACACCTACGAAGATCTTGGTACATTAAGAAAGAATTAAGAAGGCAACTTTTCTGCAAAAATGACGTAATGTTGTTACGTCTTTCGCTAGCTATGGCCAAAAGCACCGCAACGTCATTAACCATCATTGTTGAACTACGCAAAAAAAATAGCTTTTTTTTCGGGCCTGCTTATTCTATCTCTTTTGCGCGCGCATGCGCAAAATGCTACCAATCAGGTGGACCTGGTGGACCTGGGACGTAGTTTTCTGAAGGGGCATAAAACGACGCGTCTGGATTCGGTGGCGCAAAAAGTGGGTAAATTACATATCTCCGCCCTGCCCGCGGCCGGCTACACGCTTCAGACGGGATTTGCGGGTGTAGTGAGCTCAAATTTTGCGTTCTATACCAGCGAGCATAGCCAGGCCAACCTCTCGAATATACTTACCAGCATCACCTATTCCCAATACAAACAGATCATCTTCCCGGTCCAGGCCAATATCTGGACCAAGGGCAACAAGTACAATATCGTAACCGACTGGCGTTACCTGCAATACCCATCCCTGACCTACGGGTTGGGCGGGAATACGAGTTCGGACAGCGGCTATAACATCAATTACAGCTATATACGGCTGCATCAGGCCGTTCTCAGGGCCGTGACCCGGGACCTTTATGTTGGATTAGGCTATGACCTCGACTATTACTGGAATATCTCGGAGATCGACCCTCCTCCGGGGAAGACCGATTTTCAACGATATGGATTGACGAAGACGGAGAAGTCCTCAGGCGTCTCCCTGCACTTGCAGTATGACGACCGGCGGAATGCCATCAACCCCGAGAACGGCACTTATTTCAGTGCGTCCTATCGGCCGAATTTCACCTTCCTGGGCAGCGACAACAACTGGCAATCGCTGATCGTCGATACGCGGGAATACATTCGATTCCCGTCGACTACCCACAACGTGCTGGCGTTCTGGAGCTATGACTGGCTGACGCTGGGCAGCGGCAACCCGCCGTATTTATCATTGCCGAGCACGGGTTGGGACCCCTACAGCAATACGGGCCGGGGATATATCCAGGGGCGATACCGAAGCAAGAATATGCTCTACCTGGAGAGTGAATACCGTTTTGGGATTTTGAATAACGGGTTATTGGGCGGCGTCCTATTCGCCAATGCCCAGAGTTTTTCGGACCCCAACACGGGTCAGTACAATTATATCCAACCGGGCTGGGGCGGCGGCATCCGGATCAGCCTGAACAAATTCTCACGGACCAATCTCTGTATAGATTATGGCTGGGGCTTGCACGGATCGGGCGGTTTTTTCGTGAATTTGGGTGAAGTTTTTTGATTAACTTCCCTTCATGAGAAAATTACCCGCACTGCTGGCAGCGCTGTCGCTTGCCCTGACTGCTATGTGCCAGCAGCAGAACCCCAAACTTTCCAATGCATCCCGGGTCGACAGGAACGGGTGGATCTATGTCCATCTGCAAGGCAGTCCTGCGGATATCGGTTACCAACACGGCTATTTATTGTCGAACGAGATCGACGATCTCATCAAGGGCATGAAAGTGTCGCTGCCGCATCTGAGTGGTAAGGATTGGGCTTTTTATCGCGACGCGGTAAAGAAGCTGGGGTTCTGGGACCGGGTCGACAAGGAATACCAGGAGGAGATCACGGGTATCACGGAAGGGATGAAGGCTAAGGGCAAGCATTATGATATCTACGACCTGGTAGTGCTCAATGCAAACATTGAATTAGCTCAATACTATGTGCCGATGCTGGAGAACAAGAAGCATCCCGGTTCGGCCAACAACAAGGCGCCGGGCAATTGCAGCGGGTTTATCGCTACGGGCAGTTTCACGGCGGATGGGCAGATCGCTATCGGGCACAACAACTGGACGGATTATATGGGGGGCGAAAGGTGGAATGTCATCGCGGACATCGTCCCTCAGACAGGTAATCACCTGATCATGGATTGTATGCCGGGGCTGATCCATAGCGGAGATGATTTTGTGGTGACCGCCGGAGGCATTGTGATCACCGAAACGACCATAACGGGGTTCAAGGGTTTTGATGAGAAAGGGATCCCGGAGTTCGTGAGGGCCCGGAAGGCGGCGCAATATGCGAATAGCATCGATGACTTTGTGCAGATCATGACTACCGGCAACAATGGCGGCTATGCCAATGACTGGCTGGTCGGGGATATCAAGACCAATGAGATCGCCCGGCTGGAACTGGGCCTGAAGGACTACCGGGTATGGCGGAGCAAGGACAGTATCTATGTCGGCTCGAACTTCCCGCTTGACGAGAAGCTGATCAGGGAGGAGACGACCTTCAATGCGGCTGACAGCACCAATTCGCCCAATAGCAGGCGGCGCCGTTGGGAGGACCTGACCAATCAATACAAGGGCAAGATCGATGTTGAAACGGGCAAGACCATCGAGGGGGATAGCTACAATGAAGGTACGAAAGCAAGGGAAGCGAGTCGTTGTGTGATCGCCGGCCGGGTGGACACCGACCCCAAGGGTTGTCCGGAATGGGATTGGCCGCCTTTCTTTCCCGGTGGCACGGTGCAGGCCAAGATCACTACGGCAGCATTGGCAAAAGACCTGAAGTTCTGGGCGCATATGGGCAATCCCAATGGCGATGATTTTCTGGCGGCGCCATTTTTTGCGGCACATCCGCAATTTGAGTGGGAGTCAAAATACCTGCACGATATGAAGGCCTATCCTTGGACGTTGTTTGAAGCGAGGCTAAAGTAGGATCGACGTTAGCCTGGCAGGCGTAAAAAAAAGGTAACGTAGCGGTGGGTTTCCGTACATTACCCTTGAAGTGACAGGCTTTATGCTTTATGCCAATGCATTGGAGGCCCCTGCAGGAGACAGGCTGTCCTATATAGGTTTAACACAGGAAATCTTTTTGAAAGCGTTTGAAGGTCAGTGAGCCGGGAGTTACGGAATAGTCACAAAATTTATACCATAAACCTTGGTGTGGCCCAAAACGGTGTTATATCTTGATGCGGATCACGCAAAAAGTACTGGCGCCGATGTTTTGGGCTATCGTTTTACCCTTGCAGTATATTGTACTATTTACCGGACTGACCGCCATGGGGCTATCGAGCGAGTTGGTAGCTTCGGGTCTGGTTGCGGTAAGTACTGTGAATTTTGCAGTGGGCGGCAGCCCCCGAACGCCGTCCAGGCGGAGAATAATATCCTTGGAGTAAGAGCTACTATTTACCAGTTTTATAATGATCTCGCTGGTGGCGTTGTCGATACAGGCCGAGGCATAGAGGCTGTCCTGCCCCGTGAGGGGCTGGTCCATATGGGTGATCGGGATGACAGTTGATCCCCTGTTGTTGGCAAACAATTTTTGGACATAGTAGTCCGGTGTTCCATAGGCATGCAGGTTATCGAACCAGATGAGGTCGGGTGTCCACTGCCAGCCGTCGACGTGTGCGAACAGGGGGGCATAGGAGGCCATCCGGACCACGTCGGCGTTTCGTTCGAGACCGGTCATGAAAGCAGCTTCCGCCAGTGCACATTCCCAGGTATTGCGATTGGTTGGCGAAACGGTCTTGTCGCTTTGCGCGGCATACTCTCCGGCAAATATTGTCGGGCCGTTGCGGTCGTAGTGGTCATAGCGGGCTGCGTTTTGCAGGAACCAGTCGGGTTTGCGATAGTAGTGTTCGTCTAAAATGTCGGCATGGAGGGCCCGGAGGGTATCATTGAGGAAATCGAATCTTTCACCCGAGGGGTCCGGTCCCACGCTGTTGACGAGACGAATCTCCGGGTAGCGGGTCTTGATGGCTGCGGAAAAAATTCGCAGCCGTTCGATGTACTGTGGCCCCCATTGTTCGTTGCCCACCCCCATCATCTTGAGGTGGAAGGGCGCGGGATGGCCCAGGGCCGTCCGGAGGGCGCCCCATTTTGTGGTTTGGTCGCCATTGGCGAATTCTATCAGGTCCAGCGCATCCTGGATATAGGGGTCGAGGTCACCAAGGGGTACGACCTCGGCGGTATTGAATTGGCAGGCCATGCCGCAGTTGAGTATGGGCAGGGGTTCGGCTCCGATATCTTCGGCCAGCTGGAAGTATTCGAAGAAGCCCAGACCGAAGGACTGGAAATAATCCGGGGTCAGTCTGTGGGCGAATTCGGTATTCCAGCGGTTGATCATGACGGTACGGTCTTCAATCCTGCCAATGGTCTTCTTCCATTGATAGCGGTTGCTGAGGTCGCGGCCTTCCACGATGCAGCCGCCGGGGAAGCGGATAAAGCCGGGATGCATATCAGCCAGGAGTTGGACGAGGTCGGCGCGGAGGCCGCCGGGTCTTTGGTTCCAGGTGTGCTGGGGGAAGAGGGAGAACATATCGAGGTCGATGGAGCCCCGGCCTTCGATAAAGATATAAAGCTGCGCCTTTGGCGCGGTAGCCGTCGCCGTGAAACTAACGGTGTCGCGCTCCCAGCCGCCGGGCGGTTGGTTTAAAACCAACCGCCCGGTCCCGATAACCTGCCCGTCCGGGGTTCTGAGTTCCAGGCGGAGGGCGAGAGCGGCCTCGGTCCCGGGAATGGCGGAATCGGACCAGACGGGCCGGCCCCAGACGGAGAAATGATAGGTTTCCCCCGCCTTTATACCCATGCCGCGAAAACCTTCATTGGAGAGCCCATAAGGGTTGTCGGAAAAGTGGGTGAGCCGGATAAAACGCGGGTTGTTAGCATTTTCTGCCGACTGATTGAGTACCAGTATCGTACCATCCCCTGCCGCCGTTCTGTGCTCCGTCCAGCCCATTAATGGGGAATTGAACTCAAAGGAACGATTCTTGATCAATTCGGCATATAGGCCACCATCTGCGGCCATATTGATGTCCTCGAAGAAAATGCCCCACATGGACGGGGAGATAGCCGGGCCGGGCTTATCGACATGGACCGTCACGGATATGGGCTGGGCGCTCACCCCACACAGAAACAGGAAACTGTAGAATAAAAGTTGAATTTGCCGGTTACCTTTTATCAAGCGGTGTTTACTACTGGTTGCCATTATTCCTTATTAAATTTTGATCGGATGAATGATACCCGTGATTCTCGTACCGAAAAACTAGTATTGTTTGAACAGTTTATCGATCAGTACTATCCCTCCATTTTTGCCGGGGTGCAGAAATTGACGGGTCCTGCCGGCCAAATGGCGATAGAAAAGCTGACGGTTGAGATCTTTGTGGACCTGTGGGAGAACAGCGACGAGCTTTTTGCCCCGCTGCGCAAGCCCGCTTTCGTCTATAAGATCCTGGTCAGGCATGTGGTTTCTTTTTTGAAAAAAAATGGGTACGAAGAACAGCTGCGTATCCTGCAGAATACTTTGCTGATCGATCCTACAAATCCCCCAGGTCAATAATGTGATTTTGCAACGCGAAGCGGATGATCCCGGCTACGTTGCGGGCGCCGATCCTCTTGGTGATGTTGCTACGGTATTGTTCCACCGTCCTTTCGGAGAGGTAAACCTGGTGGCTGATCTCCCGGGCTGTCTTCTGCTGACAGATGAGCCTGATGATCTCGATCTCGCGGGAGGAAAAGCCGGTATTGGCGACGATCAGCCGGGGGTGTTCTTCTTCGGGAAAGACCCTGTGGATGATATGGTTACGGGCTTCCTTGCAAAAATACTCCTTCCCTTCGAGCAACGTTTGAACGGCCTTTGTGAATTCAGCGTCGTCCTCGTTCTTTATCAGGTAGCCGTGTACGCCGGCGCTGAACATTTTCAGGACCGCGGCGGAATAGCCGTTGAAGGAATAGGCGAGGATGCGGGTGGTGGGGCAGCGATACTTGATCTCTTTGACAACGGCATCCCCACTAAGATCGGGGAGCACGTGGTCGACGATGACGAGCTGCGGCTGGTGCTGGACGGCCAGCGTCGTGCCGGCAGCACCTGTGTTGGCGTGCCAGAAATTCCGGAACTGATCACCGATCAGCAATCGTATTCCGTTGACGATCATATTGTGGTCGTCGATGACTAAAATAGAGAGGTAGGGCTTTTGTTCTTCGATCATATTAAGGGGATCAGGATGTGTATGGAATAGCCTTGCGGCCATGCGTTGTCGAGGTGGAAGCTGCCCCGCAGGGAAGCTACCCTTTCGCGGATGTTTTGCAGCCCGATACCGGCCGGCTCTGCTTCGGGGTCTATGCCTTTACCGTCGTCCGAATACTGCACCTGGAGACTCCGTCTGACGCCGGTCATCTCCAGGTTGATCGTACCACAGCCGGCATGTTTGACGGAATTGCCGACCAGTTCGTGGACGATCCTGGAGAGTTGCGTGAGTTGCAGCTGCGTCAGGGGTTTCTCGCCATTCTCTACTTTCAGTGTGAAACCGATGCCTGTGGCCTCCCGGAGTTTTTCCAGGGTGGCAGTCAATTCCCTGCCGAAGCCGGTGATCGTGTCGAAGCTGTTGGATTTCAAGTCGTGGGAGATGCCCCGCACCTCATCCATGAGGAGGCCGATGTGATTTTTTAGTTCGGTCAGCCGGGGGGATTGGTGATCGTCCATTTCTTTTTTTACAAGGGCGTTGGCGTAGATGAGCATCGGGCCGACGGAGTCATGGAAGTTGCGGGCCAGGCCCAGCTGCAGGTTCAGGAGGCGTTGGCGTTGCCTGGAACGATAGAGGACGAAGGAGATGGCGCCTCCGAAGACAAGCAGAAACAGGAGGAAAAAGAGGATCAGGTTGGATCGTTCGGCCGCGCGTTTTTGTGCCTCGGTGCGAAGCAGATCGGCCCGGGTATTTTCGGCCTCTGCCAGGGCATAGAGGTTGTTGTCACGATCGGAGCTCACGGAGTAAAAGGCGGAGTCCCGCAGTTGAAAGGCTTTGCGCATATTATCATAGGCCTCGCTATATCTTCCCTGGTCCCCCAGCAGATAGGCTTCTTTGGCGTCCAGGAATACCATATCCGTGGTGGATTCGCGGGCATTTTCCCCCACCGCTCGCAGCAACGCCAGGTAGTGCTTCACACTGTCCGTGTTATGCTGTCCCGAATAGAAATCCACCGCCTGCGTATAAAGCCCGGTGCTATAATCGGCCCGCATGCCTTCAGGGAAGGCGGTATCTCTGACATCTTCGATAGCGACAGCGAGTAGCCGGGCGGCCTGTCCGGGATTGCGGCCCGACCGCTCTTCGAAGGCGATACTATGTTCCAGGTAGTCGAATCGTTTCCGGAAGCTATGATAGCGTTGCGGTTGCTGCCGTATTGCATCGACGAGGGTTCGGGCGAACTGCACGGCCTCGTCCATATGGACAGTATCGTTCTTTTGGCGATAGGTGAATATGGCGACCTGAATAATGCTCAACCCCACGAAGGCCTGATCCTGGCTGAGCTTGCCGGCCACGGCGGCAGCAGGCATTGCCCGAAGCGCAGGGCCAAGTGTCTCGTATTTTTGGATGATGCGGTTGTAATTCTCGCTTCCGAAATACACGAAGAAGGCGAACATATCACTATGGGGGATGCCGCCTCTTTCGAAAAGACCTGCATCGACCCGCTCCGTGTTGTTCTTTTCCGAATAGTAAATGGCGCTGCCCAGTTTCCTGGTATTAGCGGCGTTGAGCGCCATATACGTGTAATAATAAGCCTTGTGCCGGTCCGGTTTAAGGTTGGCGAAGGCGATGTCGCGGTAGGCGGACAACCATTGAGGCAGGCTGTCCTCCTGCACCATAAAGGGGACGAGCGAGTCCATGGACCGTAAATAATCGGTATCTTTCAGCAGATGGTTTTGCCGCTCGCCGGAAAGCACCCTCATACGGGCTCGCAGAGAGTCACCCGACTGACCCCGGGCGGAAGCGACCATGAGCAGGAGCAAAAAGCAGTATGGTATAAGGTTAGGCAGCTTCATAAAAGGATTATAGGAGACTGACGATCAAATATAAATAAAAAATCATAAATAGTACTTGTTCTACTATTATTGCGGAAAATTCAGCAGTTTTTTGTCCTTCCTACCGGCTATCCTAACTTCCATATAGCCACTAATCCATAAAACGATTGAACAATTTTATCGGGTCCTATTATAAGCAGGTCTTTGGTTCCGTTGTCAGGCTGGCCCGCCTGACCGACGAGCGGGAGGCGGACGCCCTTACAAGGGAAATAATACATGATCTATGGGAAAAGAGGGAGCTGCTCGAGGCCGAGACCGGAAAAGGTGTGTTTATTTATAAGATAGTGCTGGTGCATGTTTTCGCCCATTTGAAGGCGAGAGGAGAAGAAGAGAAAATAAAATTCCTGCGGAAGATACTGTTGATAGATCCCGCCAATTACGAGCTCTCCGTGTCGGGCATTAGCCCGCGCGGGGAGATTGGCGGTTAGCTTGTTGGCAGTTTGCCCGGCAGCTTATTTGACGCTTAGTCCTTTTCGGAAAAATTTCTTCACGATAAAGCTGGTGGCTATCCCCGCGGCCATCGTCAGAAGGCTGTTCTTGGAGTCCGAGTGGCCGCTAAAGATACCACCGAACAAATTCTTGATGATATTGACGGGCTTGAGCCGGTCGGCCAGGCCGGCGACTCTGTTGCGCATGTGCTGCTCGTTCACATAGTTCTGGTGCTCAAGATCGCGTATCGCTTCCCGTAATTGCTCGATGGTAGTGATCATGGCCATAGGTGCTATTTGAGGATTTTTCGAATGAGCATATTGCTGAATGGGTCCTTGAGCCATTTCCCGCGCCGGGCATAGATGATCAGGGCCGCAAAGCTGTAAAAGCCGCCCATGATAAAGAATCCATAGTAGCTTTTTCCGATCCAGTCGCCTATCAGCAGTGCAAACCCGATGCTGAAGACGATGATCACAAAGGAAGTAAACACGATAAGGGCAAGGCCCGATACCAATTCGCCCGATACGTCGGCGAGGCTCTCGATACCCTTGTATTTCCAGAGTGTCGTCCGGGTTTCGATGAAATCGCCGGCGTCGGATAGTAAGCTATCGATATCTGAAGGTTGATCTTGCATGTCTTGCATGGAATTAAGACATAGAGTTCTTGGTCTTGTTGAAGCTGCCCTTTACTCCGTCGACCACATCGTTAAATTTGTCTTTCACCGTTTCGCCGAAGCCGGACAGACTATCGCTGATGCTGTCACTAAGGTCGGATCCTTTTTCAACTATCTTCCGGCGGGTCTCCGAACCCTTGTCGGGGGCCAGCAAAATACCTAGGGCGCCACCTATGGCTGCGCCTGCAATGAATCCGAGTAAGATCTTTGATGTGTTGTTCATAATCCTTGTTTTTGTGTGGATGATCTGTTTGTTGTAATGGAAAATCCTTGCCAGGATTTTTAAAGCGGGGGAATAGGTGGAATGTTGGTTCAGTATGAGCAAAAAGTTCTACAAACTGAGCAAGTGGAAGGGAAATTTTCTGAATAGATCATTATGGTATCATTCTGGTTATTGGTTTCGCATCATTCTTTTAAACCCTGATGACATATGCAAAACGGGACTATCCTCCAGTACTTTCATTGGTATTATGCCAGCGACGGCAGTTTATGGAAAAAAGTGGCGGCAGAAGCCCCGCGGCTCGCGGAACTGGGTATCACCGCCATTTGGCTGCCACCGGCTTATAAAGGAAATAGCGGTGGTTACTCCGTAGGTTATGATGTATATGACCTCTATGATCTGGGCGAGTTTGACCAGAAGAATTCAGTGCGCACGAAGTATGGTACCCGTCAGGAGTATGTGGATGCAATGAAAGCCATCCATGCGGCGGGGATGCAGGTCTATGTGGACATCGTACTCAATCACAAGGCGGGTGGTGACGAGACGGAACTCGTCAAGGTGCGGAAGGTCGATCCCGACAACCGGAATAACTTTATCAGTGAGCCTCTCGAGATAGAAGCCTACACAAAATTTACCTTTCCGGGGCGGAAAGATAAATACTCTCCGTTTAAATGGGATTTCCGGTGTTTTACGGGGGTGGATTACGACAACAAGACAAAGGAGACGGCCATCTACAGCATACTCAACGACTCCGGCGAGGGCTGGGAGGAGGTCGTCGACGATGAGAAGGGTAATTATGACTACCTGATGTACGACGACATAGAGTTCAGGAATCCGGCGGTCAGGGAGGAGTTGAAGCGTTGGGGCGAGTGGTATTGTCAAACGACCGGGTTCGATGGGGTCAGGCTGGACGCCGTAAAGCATATTACACCGGAATTTGAGAATGAATGGCTGGACCATATGCGGAAGGCCACGGGCAAGGAATTCTTCGCGGTCGGGGAGTATTGGGCGCCGGGCAACCTGCCCCTGTTGTTGAAGTACATCGATGCGACACAGGGCAGGATGTCGCTCTTTGATGCTTCGTTGCACCACAATCTTGAGGCGGCGTCTAAACAAGGACGGGATTTTGACCTGACGACAATCTTCAATGATACGCTGGTGGCGGCGCGCCCCGATCTGGCGGTGACGGTGGCAGGCAATCATGATACCCAACCCCTGCAGGCGCTGGAAGCACCTTTAGACCCATGGTTCAAACCGCTGGCTTATGCACTGCTGTTGCTTAGGGAGAAAGGCTATCCCTGTGTTTTCTATACCGATCTCTACAGTGCGAAATATACCGATAAGGGACACGATGGGCAGGATCATGAGATTGATATGCCCAAGGTAGGCAATATCGAAAAGCTGCTGGAGGCCCGGAAGCGTTTTGCTTATGGGCAGCAGCGGGAATACCTGGATTACCCCAATTGTATAGGTTGGACGAGGGAGGGCGATGCCGAACACCCGGGATCGGGCTGCGCGGTGCTGTTGTCCAATGGCGACGAAGGTTTCAAGTCCATGGAGGTAGGCAAGGCACATGCGGGAAAGACCTTTGTCGACTGGCTGGGCAACTATAAGGGTGTCGTGACCATCGATGACAACGGCAAGGGCGAATTCCACGTGGGTGGCGCCTCGGTGTCAGTTTGGATCGAACAGTAAGGTTTGGTGATTTTTACCTGCTATATGCTACTTTCTCCGTGGAGTCGGAGCTGTACAACTTGTCGATGGCATCGTTGATAAGCTTTCTATTGAGCGGTTTTGCAACGAAAAGGTCGACACCGCCGTCTTGCGCCTTTTTTCTTTCTACGGCGCCGTCATGGGCCGTGATCATGATCACTTTGACCTCGGGATAGTTCTTTTTGATATGCGGGATAAAATCGAGCCCGAAACCATCCGGAAGATGATTATCGAGAAACAAGATATCCGGCGTGTCCGTTTTAAGCGCGTTGACTGCGTCTGAAATAGTATTCACAAAGCCGGTAACAAAGTTTCGCTGTTTCAATAGGCCGCTGAGCAAATAGCATATATCCAATTCATCGTCTACGATCAGGACTTTAGTAGTGTCTGTCATAATAATTGTTTCCACTTAACCTTCAAATGATAGTATCCTAACAATTTTACATAACTAAATATTTACAATTTTATTGCCATGAAATTATAGGGCCGGTTGAAGGGCAAATATGACTGTGTCCGCTTTTTTAAAACCCTTATACGGGCATTTTCGTACCTTTAGACGTGGGGAGCTCCCCAAAATGGGGAAATTCATACACACTCGCGCTCCATTTCGCTGTTTACCAAGGCAATGGAATTTGGCAAGTATTTAGGATAAGGGTAGGCATAGCTAATCAGGCGATCGATTCCCTTTTTATACTTTTTCCAGTCACTTTAATTTAGAAAATACCAATTATGAAGCGAATTCTGATCATCGACGACGATATGGATATGTGCAATTTACTGGGTCGTTTCCTGCAGAAGAAAGGATTCGAAACAGAGGCGAGTCATAGCGGCGGTAAGGGTATTGCCAAATTCAAAGAATCCAAATTCGACGTTGTGCTCTGTGATTTCCGGTTGGGGGACAAAGAAGGAAGGGAAGTATTGAAGGAGATCAAACAAACGGATCCTTACGCAATCGTTATCATAATAACCGGTTATTCCGATATCAAGACGGCTGTGGACGTCATCAAGGCGGGAGCTTTCGATTACATTACCAAGCCGCTTATTCCCGAAGAAGTACTGAATGTCATCGGAAGGGCGTTGCAGCAGAAAGACAATGGCGTTGGGGAGGTCAGCAGCCAGCTGGGGCAGGCGAATGGCCAAGCCCCAAGGAAGCATCCCGGTAAGGCGATGCCCGAGGAGGATTTCCTGGTTGGACAGGCGCCGAGTACGAAGGAGTTATACCGGCAGATAGAGCTTGTAGCACCTACCAACTACAGTATCATCCTCTATGGAGAAAGCGGAACGGGCAAAGAGGTTATCGCCCGGACCATACACCTGAACAGCGCCCGTAAAGACAAGCCCTTTATCGCGATGGACTGCGGTACGCTGTCAAAGGAACTGGCCGGGAGTGAACTTTTTGGCCATGTGAAGGGTGCTTTTACGGGAGCGCTTGGAGATAAGGAAGGGCATTTCGAACTGGCAAATGGCGGAACCTTGTTCCTGGATGAGGTTGCCAATCTTTCCTACGAGATCCAGGCCGCGTTGCTGCGCGTGATACAGGAGCGGAAGTTCAAACGCGTAGGCGGAGTGAAGGAGATGGAAACGGACGTGCGGATCATCGTCGCCTCCAACGAGAACCTGCAAGAGGCTTATCGCAAGGGCCGTTTCCGGGAGGATCTGTTCCATCGCTTTAATGAGTTCTCGATCGTGCTGCCTGCCTTCCGTAACCGGAGGGAAGACCTGCCGTTGTTCGCCGATTTTTTCCTGACCAGGGCCAACAGGGAGCTGGGCAAGGAAGTGGAAGGATTTGATCCGGAGGTCATGCAGATCTTTATGAGCTATTCCTGGCCAGGCAATCTGCGGGAGTTCCGGAATGTGATCCGCAGAGCAGCTTTATTGACCTCATCGGGTCAGGTCAATGCGCGGGTCCTGCCGGCGGAGATCGTGGATACGAATGGATATGGGAAGAGCTTTATCCCTTTACCGGAGCAGCCCGTGGTAACGGCAACGCATCATCAGATAGTGCATAAGGAAACCGACCTGAAGAATGCGGCTGCCCAGGCCGAATATGATACGATCATGAATGTGCTGAAGCAGGTGAACTACAACAAGTCAAGGGCTGCGGAGATCCTGAAGATCGATCGTAAGACGCTTTACAATAAGATCAAGAGCTATCAGCCTTAGTATACTACGATGCTGGCCTCTTGCGTGGTGTGGGCGCTGAAATAGCCCAGCGCCCCGTTGGTCAGATTGGTCACTGGGTTAGCGGGGGTCACTGCCTGGAAGTTATTTCCGCCAGTGACATTTATCAGCGTATTGAAATAGTTGTAAGTATTCTCATCCACGCAATTCATCGTCAGCAGCAGTGTGTCGCCCGGATTCAGATAAGAACTGTCATTGTACAGTGGGTATTCGATGAATCTGCCATCCGAGAGGCGGTCTTCAAACACAAAAATATCGGGGATCTGCCGATTGTTGATCACCTCGGTGAACCAGTAATAATTTGCGATGCCCACAGGGTCCTGGAAGTTGGCGATAGCATTGATCTCTTCCTTGTTGTTAAAGCCTACATTTTCTGCAAATGAGATGGAATCGAGGGACACAGGGAACGGCATAGTCGAATTGGCCGAATAGACCTTGTTGCCTTCGTATACGTTCAAATAGTAGGTGTGGTTGGGCGATCCTATGATCTTATCGGTAATATAGACGCCCGAATCCGCCTGCCTTAGTTGCTCGGTGACATGACTCGTACTGTCGGTGATCGTGACAATGGCGTCCGTCACCGGCGGGTAGGTATTATCTGCTGAGAAATCCACTGTTTTTGAGATGAGTACCGTGTGGACACCCGGGGCATCGGTTATGTTCCCTTCGATGACGATCTGGGGGGTCGCGTTCTTGAGGTCGACGTTGATCACCTTTTTACAGGCCGTTACCAGCAGCATCGAGAGCAGCAGTCCATATCTTCTATAGCCGGTGATCCGTCTCATCGCTTCAGAATTTAAAGTTATAAGTAACGGAAGGCACGAAACGGAAGAGCGAATATTGCACCGCCTGGGTCTTCGATGGATCATTGGGATCGTTTTGAAACTCTATGCTGTAGGCGTTTTCGCGGCCGTAGACGTTGTAGATGGAGAAGGTCCAGCTACTTTCGAATTTCTTGTGCTTTTTGCCGAGCATCGTGGCGGCCACGTCCATCCGGTGATAGGCCGGCATGCGATAGCCATTGCGTTCCGTATAATAGAAGGCGGTCTGGCCGTCCACTTCGTACTTGCCGCTGGGAAAGCTGACCGCATTGCCGGTATAATAGACCCAGGTCGCGGAGAACGTCCATTTGTGGCTGGCCTGGTAGATACCGACAAGGGAGATGTCATGGGTACGGTCCTGTTTGGCGGGATACCAGGTATCGTTGTTGATGCCGTCGATCTTTAGTTCAGTGCGGGAGAGCGTATAGCTGACCCAGCCGGTGAATTTACCCACCTTTTTCTTCAGGAAGAACTCGATGCCATAGGCCCTTCCCTTCCCGTACAGCAACTGCGACTCCACATTCTCGTTGGCGATCAGCTGCGCTCCATTTTTGTAATCGATCTGGTTTTGCATCGACTTATAATAAGTCTCGACGGAGAACTCATAGCTGTTGTCCTTGAAATTTCTGAAATACCCGATCGACTCCTGGTCGGCGATCTCGGGTTTTACGTTGTTGCTGCTGGGTATCCACAGATCGGTAGGGTTGGAAGAAGTGGAATTCGAGACCAGGTGGAGGACCTGGGTATTGCGGTTATAGGAAGCCTTGATGGAACTGGCATCGTTCAGCTGGTAGCTGACCGAAAGCCGGGGCTCGAGGTTGGTGTAGGTCTTTACCGTTTGTCCGGACTTGTAATAGGTCGTGCTGGTCGTATTGCCGGAGGAATCATAGGTATAGAAATCGCCGGGGCCGAGCACTATGAAATCGGTGGCCCGCAGGCCGTAGACAAAATGCAGGTCGCTGGTAGGAGACCATTGATGGGAAACGTAGACGGCGTTCTCGAAGCTATATCTATTCTGGAGGATGAGAGAATTGAAACTGGAGTTGGCCGAAGCGTTGATGATGCCCGGGGCGATGATATGGTGGATGCTGCTAAAACCAAAGTCGATCTTATTGTCGGCGTTGATAAAATACTGCAGGTCTTCTTTTAGGGCGAGGTCGCGGATGTTGGAGGTAAAGTCAATATCGTTGTTGGTGGAGTTGATCCTGATCTTATAACTGTATTTGCTGGAAATGAGGGAGGTATTGGAGAAGAGGCGGCTGTTGAAGACATGGTTCCAGCGGGCCGTGCCGGTAGCGTTGCCATAGTCGATGCCAAAGGTGTTGCCAAAGGACAGGTTATCGCGGCCAAAATAGCCGGAGAGGTAGACGTGGTTATTTTCGTCGATTGTATAGTTAGCCTTTACATTGAGGTCATAGAAGTAGAGGCTGTTGTTGTTGACGGTGGAGTCGGGGGAGAGTTTTAAGAATAGGTCGGCATAGGTGCGGCGGCCGCTGATGGAGAAGGAGCCGCGGTCCTGGACGATGGGGCCTTCGGCGTTGAGGCGGGAGGAGATGAGGCCGATGCCCCCGCCGAGGTGGTAGTCTTTGTCGTTGCCGTCATTCATTTTTATATCTACGACGGAGGCGAGGCGGCCGCCGTATTCCGCCGGCATCCCGCCTTTATATACGGTGATATCCTTGATCGCGTCAGAATTGAAGGTGGAAAAGAAACCTAATAAGTGCGATGGGTTGTAAACGGTAGCCTCGTCGAGGAGGATGAGGTTTTGGTCGGCGCCGCCACCCCTTACATAGAAACCGCTGTTGCCGTCCCCTGCGAATTGGATACCCGGCAAGAGCTGGATGGTCTTGAGCACGTCTTTTTCGCCGAAGAGTACCGGAATATTTTTGATCTCATTCGTGGTTAATTTTTGGACACCCATGAGGGGTCTGGTCACGTTGTCGTTCTTTTTCTGGGCGCTTACTACCACTTCGGTGAGCTGGCCTGCTTCGGTGCTGAGCTGGACCGGGAGGAGGATGTTATGGGTAAGATCGATAAGCAGGCTGTCCTGTTCGTAGCCGGAGAAACTGATGAGCAAGGTGTATTTGCCTGCCGGGGCGGTGATGGAATAAAATCCGTAGGCGTTACTGAGGATGCCAGATCTCGGGATCTCCTGGAGGCTGATGGTGGCGCCGATCAGGACCTCACCTGTGGATTGATCGCGGACGGTGCCGCTGATGGTATAATGACTCTGCGTGTTGGCGGACCCTCCCCGCACTCCCCCGTTGTTCTGGCCTTGCGCGTTAACGGGCGTCCAATGGAGACATGCGACCCAAAACAGGACCAGAGGGAAAGCAGTTTTATGTGAATAATTCGTCAAGTGACGGATCCGTATAGTCTGCAATATAGCGCAGGACGTTGGGATAACGGCCGAACTCCTCTTTTTCGTGCATGGTTGTCAAGACAATGCTGGACATGCCGGCCCGAAGGGCTGCTTCGACCCCTTTGGGGGCGTCTTCGAAGACGATACAGGACTCGGGCGGTACTGCTAAAATGCGCGCAGCCTTGACGAAGGTTTCGGGGTCGGGCTTGCTGACGGTCACGTCGTCGGCGCTGACGATAGCCTGGAAATAGTGGCGGATATTGAGGTTGTCCAGCACGAAATCGATATTGAAGGGGATGGCTGCTGAGCCGATGGCCATACGGATATTGTGTTGGCTGGCTTTTTCCAGGAGGGCGGGGAGGCCGGCAATCAGTTGGAGATAGGGGCGGAAGGCGGTCTGGTAGCTGCGTTCCTTTTTTGAGGAGATGTCGGCCATTTCCTCTCTTGTAAAACGGCCCTTGCCGAAGATGCGGTCGAGGAGTTCTTCGTTCTTGCCATACATCTGGCGGTTGACTTCGTCACGGGTGAGGTTGGCCTTAAGGTCGTCGTTGAGGATGGAGAACCAGGCGGCGCTATGGTATGGCATGTCATCGATCATCGTTCCATTCAGGTCGAAAATAAAGGCTCGTGTTCCGGGCATGGGCGCTGGTTTTCGCGAAGATAAAGTACTTTGCATTGATGAAGGAAACTGTATGGGGGATCATTGGTCCCGGCAAGATCGCCAATAAATTCGCGGTTGCATTAAAACTCGTCCCAGGCGCCCGCCTCGGCGCGATTGCTTCCCGCGACACGGAAAAAAGCCGCAACTTCGCCGCCACCCACAATGCCCCGCATATCTACGACAATTACGCCGCCTTAGCGGCGGACCCAGCCATACAGGCCATCTATATAGCCACGCCGCACGGCTTTCATGCCGAACACGCACTGCTATGCCTGCGGCAGGGCAAGGCCGTCCTTTGCGAGAAACCCATGGCGCTTTTTGCCCGTGAGGTCCAAGGCATGATCGATGCGTCCCGGGAAAATAACGCGTTCCTGATGGAGGCGATGTGGACCCGTTTTATCCCGCTGATGGGGGCGGTCATGGACCTGGTGGATTCAGGGCAGATCGGGGCGCTTAGGTATATCCGGGCCGATTTTGGCTTTCTGTCGGCTTTTGACCCTGCGGGACGTTTGTATAATCTCCGGCTGGGTGGGGGCTCCTTGCTGGACATCGGCATCTATCCTTTGTTCCTGTGTTTGCAGCTGCTTGGCGAGCCGGAAGGAATCACGGCGGTCGGACGGCTTTCGCCGACGGGGAGTGACGAGACCTGTCATGCCATCCTGCAGTACAGTGAGGGGGCGGATGCGTCCGCGGCCACGGCTGTTATCAGCAGCACGCTGGTCTGTCAGACTTCCCTGACGGCTGAGATAGCGGGAACCGAGGGTATGATCCGCATTCCGACCTCCTGGTATAAGAACGACCGGTTCGAGTGGAACCGGACGGGTGAGCCGGTAGTTACCGTGCAACTCGAGCCAATGGTAAACGGGTTTGAATACCAGATCGCAGAAGTCATGCGCTGTATGGAGCAAGGGTTGATCGAAAGCCCTTCCCTACCCCATGCCTTCAGCCTGATGATGTGCAGGACTATGGATACCATACGGGCACAGATCGGAGTGAAATATGCGAACGAGTGACAGGCGCCGCCCCCCAAAACGATCACAATGAATTCCTCAATGTAAGATAAAAAGGCACCTCTTCCTGCCGGTGCGTATTATCAAGGACTTGTTGGGCGGCCATGATGCCCATTTGATGGAAGTCCGTCGAGATGGTCGTGATGCCATCCAGGATGATCTTCTTTAAGGGCGTCTCATTGTAGGAGATGACCCCAACCTGGTGTCCGACGGTCAATTTTAGTGAGATGATGCGCTCGATGAGGACGACGAGGTCTTCTTCCATGAGGTTGATAAAGACCTCTCCTTCCCCTATGGGTTCGTCTGCAATCGAACGGACTACTTTGTAGGCAAACGCATATTCCTGGCAGAAACGGCAGCAACCCTCCAATATTTCCACCGGATGATAGGTATAGCTCGGGAAGATGATCTTTATAGTGTGGTATTTCCCTAATTTATCGCGGGCCTTTTCCAGGGCAGTATAGATATCCTGACCGAAGTTTTGGTAGACGGCCGCATATTCTCCCATAATGCCGGCTATTTTTTTATCCAGCAGCAGCAGTTTTTCCTTCGGCAGGCTGTTGAGGATATCCTGCGCCTTTTCGCTTCCCTCGAGAAAATGCGGGATGATCACATAATGAGAATAATCTTCTTTTTTGCCAGTAAGCAACTTCTTGAACAGACCGAAGTCATTGTTGTAGATGTAGAAGTCGACGACGGCATACTCCCCCAGGGAGGTGATAAACGCATCGTAGAGTATCTTCTTATGAGCGCTGAGCTTGTTGAACAGCAGGAAAATTTTTAGGGTCTGACGGAAGTCGGTATGTTGGATAAAATATCCTTTGCCCGGAACGGAGCCCAGGACGCCCATTTTCTTAAGGTATTTGTAGCCCTTTTCTGCCGTGTCCCTGGAGATCTCCAACTCGTAGCTCAGCTCGTTGATGGAAGGCATGAGGTCATTCTTTCCTATCTTACCGGCTTCTATCGCTTTGAGGATGGAATTGGTGAGTTGCAGGTATTTGGGTGTTGCGGCATATTCATCTACCCGTATCCAGTCGAAAATATTGGGATGCTTCATGGGAAGCACCCAAGTTACGGTTTTCGTCGCATATACGTTCCGCCGTTGAAGCTGATCACCTCATCCCCACCTACCGCCTCGTTCTCATATACACACCCCCATCAAAACTTACCACGTAATCAGACGGAAAGAAACTGCTTTTATAATAATAATCGGTGGTGATGATCTGAGCCCCGGAGGCGCAGGCCGCAATAAAAGAAGACCTGTCGTTGTCGCGGGCTTCCCGGGTATCGGCGTCGGCACGGGTGCGCACCATATATCCTTTTCCAACCATCGCTTTTATTCTTTCGCCATCCTTTTTTGAGTCGTTGATGATCATAAAGGCGGCCTCCGGTGTACCGGCTGGAGAGTCGGTGAAGAGTATTCGCCCCTTCAGTGAAGGATGTCTGTGAATATAGGCGGCGCGGTGTTCACCGCCCTCGTCGAGGATAAAAATGAACTTGCCCCTTGCCTCCTTCATAGACGGCCAATGGCCTGCCAGTACGGCGCTCTCCAATGTCTTGTATTGTCCGCGGATATCGTCCGGGGTGATCAGGTAACTTCGGCCCAGGTTATCGATCAGTTCCTTGTCGAGCCGGTCGAATACGGCCGGGGTAAATTTCTCCGGGATGGTAAAGCCTTCGGCCTTGATCACCTCGTCTTTGGTGTTCATGGTAACGTAGATAGGATAGTGATCCGGATGCTTGTCGGACCACGCTTTTAGTTGCTGGAGGCAATCGGCAAATGTAAAGCTGTTGCTTCGGAAATCGAGATCCTGTACATGGAAGACCTTAAAACCGGGCTTGTTCATCTCACCTGTGGGATCGTATGGCGGAGGATTGGACGACGCTTCCCATTCGAGCCCTTTTGGATGGGCATACTTCCCGCCTTTTTCGTCCGCATAGACGTCGATCTCCAGGTTGCGTAATCCGAGGTCGAGTTGCTCCCCATAGGGGATATGGCTGTATTCCAAACCCATGGCATTTTTTGGATCTTTTTCTCTGAACATCCGGAATAAGGCGGAGTCGATCGCCCGTTTATAACTGTTGTGTGAGCCAATGACCTGTACTTTGTTAATGGGGAGGTCATCAAAACCGGTGTCGGTCAGTTCTGCCAGCAGAAAGATGAGCGGTAGCGTGTAGATGATTTTCATACCGCAAATTAAATGACGATTCGGTTACTACGAGAATTGTTAGGGGCGATAATCCCCTTATCCACACGCGAATTAATATTCTATTTACAATCTCGTAACAGGACTTCTTTCTCTTTGCAGCCTTCAACCAAAACACATCTCCAACATGACATGCATTCAAAGGTTTCTGTTATTAGCGATATTGTTCCTGCCTCTTGTGCTTATGGCGCAATCCACCCGCATGCTAAAAGGGGTGGTCACCGACGAGAACAATGCGCCGATGGCCGGCGTGAGCGTCACCATCAAGGGTACGCACAAAACGGTAGTTACCGACGCGCAGGGGCGGTTCTCTATTTCAGCCGGCGGTCCTAACACGACGCTGCAATTCAGCTATGTAGGTTATACCAACATGGAGGTCAACACAGGCGACGAACGGACTTTTTCGGTGAGCCTGACTTCGCACGGCGGTCAGATGAATGATGTCGTAGTCACCGGCTACGGTCAGCAGGCAAAAAAGAATATAACGGGTTCCGTGACCTCTTTACCGGCAGAAGATTTCAATGTGGGGGTGATCTCCACGCCCGGCGAGTTGCTGGCGGGTAAAGTCGCGGGCATCAACGTCACCAAGAGCGGCGACCCGAACGAACAACCCGTAGTGATCTTGCGTGGGGCGTCGACGCTGCGTACGGGTACAGCCCAGCAGCCGCTGTATGTGATCGACGGCGTACCGGATGCTTCGATCGACCTGGTAGCGCCTTCCGATATCGCCACGATCGACGTCCTCAAGGATGCATCGGCTACCGCCATCTATGGCGCCCGCGCGGCCAACGGGGTCATTATGATCACTACGCGTAAGCCAAAGGCGGGTCAGACGCGTCTCGCCTATAATGCCTACGTCGCGGCGGAAGAAGTCTCCAAAAGGATCGCCATGCTGAACGCTCCGGAGCTGCGCTCCTTTCTTATTGCAAACGGCGCCCCGCTTATCGGCGGTCATAGCGGGGGGAACTATGACGATTCCGTCAACACCAACTGGCAAAACGAGGTGCAGAAGACGGGTGTTTCCCACAATCACAATCTGTACTTCGGAGGCAATACCGGCAATACCGTTTTCGGCGCGAGCATCAATTATCTTAATAATGAGGGCATCATGAAGGGGAGTTCCCTGGAAAGGACTACGGTTCGCGGCAATATAGAACAGCACCTTTTCAATAACCGGTTGAAACTCGGCTTGAATATGCTATATGCCAGCGCTACCGCGGACCAGATACCGTCTTCCGTTTTTGGCAATATGCTGATCTTTATGCCGACGCTTCGCGTCATCGAGCCCGACGGCGCCTATTCCACCGAATATCCTTATGGCCCGTTGAATCCGGTCTCGCTCATCAATAACAATTCGGATCAGTCCAAGGCCAAGACCTTTTTGGCGAATGCCCTCGCCGAAGTGACAATCCTGCCCGGTCTCAAGTACACGCTGAGCGTGACCACGCAATCGGTAGACACGACTACGGACGTATACTATAACAGTCAGTCGGAACTGGCGCGTGGCCTGAACGGCGAGGCCAGCAGCACGCTTTCGCAAAGCTCCAAGGAGCTTGCAGAATCTTATTTGAACTATGAAAAGAGTTTTGGCGAGCATACGATCCGGCTGCTGGGCGGCTACTCCTGGGAAGAGGATCACCTGGGAGAAGGATTTGGTGTGACCACGCAAAATTTCCCCAATGACCGGCTGGGCGCCAACAACCTTGCCGTGAGCAGCCCGCCTGCCGGCACAGTGACTTTTGTGAACAGTAATATCGGCTTGTTGCGGCTTATCTCTTACTATGCCCGCGTCAACTATCAGTTTGGCGAAAAATATCTGTTCCAGGCTTCTATTCGGGACGACGGTTCGAGTGCCTTTGGGGCGAATCATCGCTGGGGTTATTTTCCCGCGGTTTCCGGCGGCTGGCGCATCAGCAAGGAAGATTTTATGCAGGGCCTCGGCTGGCTTGACGACCTGAAGCTCAGGGTCGGATACGGCGTAACGGGGAATAGTTTAGGTTTTGACCCCCTGATCGCACAAGAGCAATTTGGGATCACCGGCCGGGCCTACACGAATGGACAACTGCTCGACGGCATTGGACCGGTTCAGAATGCCAACCCCAATCTCAAATGGGAAAGCACGGCGACGACGAATGCGGGTTTTGATTTTTCCATTTTTAAGGGGTTGCTTGGCGGGTCGCTGGATGTCTATGATAAGACTACGTCGAACCTGATCTGGTCGTATCCGGTGTCGGCGACGCAATTTCCGGTGACCACGCTCACTACGAATATCGGCAAGATCAGTAATAAGGGGGTGGAACTGCAATTGTCGGCGACACCGGTGAAGACGCGGAGTTTTACCTGGCGGAGCAATTTTAATATAGCGCACAACGTCAACAGGGTGCTCTCCATCTCCAATAGTGAGTTCAACAATCAATACGTCTATACCGCCTACCTGGGCGGCAAGGGACAATCCGACAATTGGTCGCAGATCATCGAGCCGGGTCATCCCATTGGCACCTTCGACATCTGGCATTATATGGGCAAGAATGCACAAGGGGTGACGCTGATGAGAACAGCCAAGGGAGATACCACGTCCAGTCCGACTACAGCCGATTTCTATATTGCGGGTAGTGCCCAGCCGCAGCTACTGATGGGCTGGAGCAATACCTTTACCTATAAAGGGTTCGACCTGAATTTCTTCTTCCGGGCTGTCACGGGCAACAAGATCCTGAATGCGACGCTAGCCGGGCTCAATGATCCAATCGACGCCCACACCCAGAATCTGCCAAAGTTCTCCCTGCATGAGTCCTTTAATGATATCAATTCGACCTATATCTCGGATCGCTTTTTGGAGAACGGGTCTTATCTGCGGCTGGACAATGCTACGCTGGGGTATACCATTCCGATCCATAGCAATGCCATCAGCCGGCTGCGGGCCTATGTGTCTGCCAATAACCTCTTTGTTCTTACCGGGTATCGCGGCATCGATCCGGAGATCAATATCGGGGGGCTGACGCCTGGTATCGATAACAATGATTATTATCCCAAAACCCGTTCATTTCAGTTTGGCGTGAACGCCATTTTTTAAATTCTACGATATGAGATATTTATTTTTTATAGTCATTTTCCTCGGCGCCTGCACAAAATTGAATACGCCGGTAGAATCGCAGTATACGCCTGTTACACCTGTCACCCAGTCCGACTATACCTCTGCCCTGGGCTCCATCTATTCTCAACTGGCGAATAATACTTCCGGCACCCGCTATGCCGTAGAATACTGGCGCCTGCAGGAATTATCGACCGACGAGGCCATCATCCCCGCGCGGAATGGCAATTATGACGATGGCGGGCAATACCGGCTACTGCATCTGCACACCTGGACCTCCGATCATCCGACCGTTACCAGCGTTTGGCAATGGGGATTCCAGGCTATCAATACCTGCAATACGATGCTACAGCAGTTTGCACCTGCCGCTGCCGGGCCATTGAAGACGAATGCCATCGCCGAGGCTCATGCCATGCGCGACCTGTTCTATTTCTTTATGATGGACCTGTACGGGAATATCCCCATCGTCGATACCGTTTATTCAACGGTAGCTCCTGCTACGGTATCCCGGGCGCAGGCTTTTGCGTACATCGAGGACGATCTGAAGGCGACGCTGGCTGGGTTGGCCACCAATGTCGACGGAACGACTTATGGGCACGCCACCAAATGGATGGCGTTTGCCCTGCTGGAAAAGATGTACCTGAATGCGCAGGTGTATACCGGAACGCCACGCTATTCCGACGCGGTGGCCATGGCTGATAGCATTCTGCTTGAAGCGCCGTATTCTTTGGATGCCAACTATGGGTCGATCTTTGCGCCGACCAATGGTCCCTCCGTGAAGGAGACCATCTTTGCCATCCCCTATGATGCCAACCTGATCCAGGGAAACCAGATGACGCGGTATGGGTTCGCTGCTTATGTCTACCCGCTCTATAACCTGCCCAATGCCGGCAGTATCGCCATGAGCACTGACTCCGGTTTTTATCACCAGAATTTTATCCTGCCCGGAGACACCCGGGACACGTTTTGGTTGAGGGGGCCGCAATATTATTTTACGAACCAGGCTATTAATACGAGCCTGTATCCATCGTCGATTTTGCCGCTGTTGAACCTGTTGTATCCAGCTGCTATTTACCCCGCGACCAATATCGACCTGTATGCCAACTACGACGGAACGCCCCTGCCGCATGTTTTGTATTCTTTGGGGACTTCGGCATCGAGCATTGCATTCTGGCAGGTCACCTATACCGATTCTCTTGTCTTGCGCGGTGATCCGATCAAAATGGATGTAGGAGACGACGTGTTTGCGGAGTGCGAGGGGATCCGCTCGAAGAAATTCTACCCCGATCCAAATGAGAATCCTCAGACCCAGGATCAGAACAATGATTTTCCGGTGTTTCGGCTGTCGGATGTGTTGTTGATGAAGGCGGAAGCTATCTTGCGTGGGGCTGCTGCTACTTCTGTGAAGGGGGTATTGCAGACTCCGGCCACGTTGGTCAACCTGGTTCGTGCGCGGGTGGGCGCGCAGTTGACGGCGGATCCGCTGACCGTAGACAGCCTGCTGCCTGAGCGCGCGCGGGAGTTTGCCTGGGAGGGCTGGCGCCGCAATGACCTGATCCGATTTGGGCAGTTTGAAAATGCCTGGGGTTTCAAGGCCGCGAATGCGGCGCCTTCCACGTATACTATCTTCCCCGTTCCGACGACGGAGTTGTCGACGAATCAAAATTTGAAGCAGAATCCGGGGTATTAAGCGCGTTTGATCGGAGAAAATTGCTTCGCTTTTTGTGGGGAAATCGTAACTTTGTCGGATCGGCGGCTGGGTTATTTGGTTAACCCCCCAACGACAACAACTTGAGAAGGGCTTCACGTGTAGCCCTTTTCGTTTTTTATAATATCGAATATCCGGTCGCTCATGACAAGGGTTTTGGGAAGCCGGTAAACCTTTCTTTTATAAATCAAAAGAATCTCCTTAAGCAAGCTATTATTGAAGCTCGCGCTTCGCAACCCCTGGATCTGGATCTTACTGTCCAAATCCGAAGTGATAGGTACGACTACTCTCGAAGCCTGCTCCGAACCCTCTCTGACACGATATGCAATGGTTAGAGGGCTCCGACTCGAGATGCACTTAAGATCAGCTTCAAGAATGATCGAATCCCTTAATATGTAAATATCGAATTTCTTTGCTCCTCGTTGGAACATAGCACTCGGAGCAAAAACAATATCATAGTTCATCTGAGCAAGGCAGATGGCAGTCTGGCGTTCATGTTCATGTTCGATCCGACTCAATTCCGAGACGACCCTTCTTCCGGTTTTTTTATCTTTATAATGCTCGTGCCAATGAGGTAATGACAATATCTTGTGAACCTGAAGTTTTCTTTTCTTTAAAGTGACAGCATTATAGTACTCCTTGATAACCGAAGTAAAGAGAGTAATATCTATCAAAAATCGAATAGAGGTGCTTTCCGGGTCAAACCCCAATGCAATGCGTTTTTCTTCTCCCCCTGCTACCGCTGAATTCCACTCTTCCACAAAACTAATTATTTTAGTAAAACTACTACTCTTAATGAACTGGAAAAATATTTCTCATTCCTCCAGTTCTGTAAAATGCGCTTAAAAGAACCCGGCGTCGGAGAGTTGTTCGTCGAGGAGGAAGACGGTGAGGCTGATGGGGCCGTGGGCGCCGAGGACCAGGGACTGTTCGATGTCGGCGGTTTTGGAGGGGCCGGCGATGAAGGTGGCGAAGCCGTAGGGGGCGACGGCGGATTCGAGGAGGGCGATGCGGTCGTAAGCCTGGTGCATGTCGGCGACGATATCGCGGCGGTGGATGACGAGGGCGAGGTGTTGGGTGATAAAGGGAAGCGCGCGATGGAGCATCTGCGATTCGGTAATCCAGCAGGCGCCGTTTTCGGCTACGCCGAAATGGGCCGGAAGGATGGCGAGGTCGACGTCTTCGAATGTGTGCGGGTCTTCGCTGGCGGACGCCGCTTCAGCAAATGGCTGGATTTGCGGGCAGTTGGAGATGACGCGTTTCGCCGCAGGAAATTTTTCATGCAGGATGGTGCCTATGCGCGCAAACCCGGAAACAGTGTAGGCTTCGCCGCCGATAGACTCCAGTACGGCGATAAACTGAGCGTCGAGGTCGGCGGGCATGGCAGAACCCTGGGCGCTTTCGGCGGCGGGTGCGGCGGACGGAAGGGGCGGCAATTCGCGTGGAGCGGGCTGGTTGGCTGCAACGGCTGACAGTATCTTTTCGCGGCTGCTCATATCAATGCTTGTTTTTTTTGTACCACTCACCAAAAGATTGTTTGGGGGCCACCGGCATATCGCGCTGGCGCCACCAGGCGTTAAGACCATTGTTGACCGTGAAGGGCGCGTTGAGCATAAACCATCGACCTGCCCTGCCGGCGCCATGGTATACCGATGGATTTGACAACACCCAATTCATGGCTTTCATTGCCGCTTTCTTGCCGGCAGTTGCATTCCCTTCCTGCACGATCACCTGGCGCCATTTATAGAGTTGTTCGTGAATATCGATCTTTACCGGGCATACGTTCGAGCAGGACCCGCAAAGCGTAGAGGCGAAGGGCAGATCGGCGTATTTGGATCTGTCGAGGTTGGGCGCCAAAATGGAGCCGATCGGGCCCGCTACGGCGGTATGATAGCTGTGACCGCCGCTACGCCGATAGACGGGACAGGTATTGAAGCACGCGGCACAGCGGATACATTTCAGCGAGTTGCGAAAATCCTTTCGCCCCAAATGGACGCTGCGGCCATTGTCGACGAGGACGATGTGCATTTCCTGTCCTGGCCGGGGTCTGCGGAAATGACTTGAATAGGTGGTGATCGGCTGGCCGGTAGCGCTGCGAGCGAGGAGGCGCAGGAAAACGCCCAAATGACGACGCTGGGGGATGATCTTTTCAATACCCATACACGCAATGTGTACATCGGCCAGGTGAGCGCCCATATCGGCATTGCCCTCATTGGTACACACGACGAATTCCCCGGTCTCGGCAACAGCAAAGTTGACGCCGGTAAGCGCGACGCGACGCGTCAGGAATTTCTCCCGGAGGTGCAGCCTTGCGGCGTGCGTGAGGAATTGCGGATCGGCATTGCCGGCGGGAGTACCCAGGTGTTCGTGAAATATTTCCCCGATCTCTTCCTTTTTCTTATGGATACAGGGCAGCACAATATGACTGGGAGGTTCGCCCGCCAGTTGAACGACCCGTTCGCCCAGGTCGGTATCGATGACCTCCACCCCATTTTCGTGCAGGAACTCATTGAGATGGCATTCTTCGGTGAGCATGGATTTGCTTTTTACCATCTTATCCACCTTATGTTTCTGCAAAAGGGAAAGGATGATCTGATTGTGCTCCGTCGCGTCGGCGGCCCAATGTACGGTGATGCCGTTTCGGATGGCTTCTTCCTCGAACTGCCGAAGGTATCCACTGAGATTCGACAACACATTGTCTTTTATCCGGGATGCGGTGTCGCGGAGCGCCTCCCAATCCGGCACTTTCGCGGCGGCTATATCGCGCTTTTTGCGGACCCACCAAAGGGTCTGGTCATGCCACTCCACTCTCGGTTCATCCTTATTGAATGCAGCCGCAAGGGCAGCGTGGTTGTTGTGGTTAGTGCTCATGCCTTGATTTGACTGTTGAGTATCTCTGCGATATGCTTCACCCGGACATCACTCTTTTGGCGGCGAAGGATGCCTTCGAGGTGCATTAAACAACTCATATCTGCCCCGGTGATGACCTCGGCGCCATGGTGAATGTGGTCGGCAACTCTATCCTTACCCATTTTCACCGAGACGGCCTCCTCTGCCACGCAGAAGGTACCGCCGAAACCACAGCATTCGTCGACGCGATCGAGGTTGATCAGTTCGATGCCTTTGACCAGATCCAGCAATTGCTGTGGTTTTGAAAAAGGAGGCGCCATTAACTCGCTCATCTGTGCGAGCCCCAGGCCGCGCTGACCATGACAGCTCTGGTGCAGACCGACCTTATAAGGAAAAGAAGCTTCGAGGCTGTCGACCTTCAGGACATCGGTTAGAAATTCGACAAGCTCATACATTTTTTTTGGGATGTCGGAGCCATGCAAGTGCTCTTTGATATGCAATACGCAGCTGCCGGAGGGTGCAACGATGTAATCGAATTCCGAGAAATTTTTTATGAAGAGGTCGTTGCATCCTGTTGTAAGGTGCTCGAAGCCGGAATTAGCCATCGGCTGCCCGCAACAGGTCTGGTTCGGCGGGTAGACCACTTCGCAGCCAAATTTTTCGAGTAATTCCAGGGTAGCGATGCCCACCTGCGGATAAAACTGGTCGACGTAACAGGGTATGAATAATCCAACGCGATGCTTAGTCATAATATTTCAGTTCAATGATGTCTCCGGGCAAGGGACCACTGTTCCAATGCCGGTGGATGGCCAGGGCAGCACCCATGGCCGTAGCCTGCGGGATGGATGCCGTGAACACCTCTTTATCCGGGAAGGCCCGGGCCAGCAAATGCATATATACCTGGTTCCTGCCAAAGCCACCGTCCACGAAGATACGGCGAGTATCGGTGCCGTGGAGCACCAGGCGGGTTGATTCGACCTGCTGGCCCATGATATCCATCATCAATCGATGGTAGGCGGCTTCAAAGGTAGGGAAAGCGGTCAGTTCCCGACGATGAAAGGCCGGGACGGTAACGGGAGACGCTGTAGCCGGGCCGGACAAATCACGCGTTCGAAGGAGCGCTACGCAATCGGCGTCGAAGGCCACCGCAGCGGCCCGCGCAGGGGAAGTCTGAAAATGTGCCGCCAGGCGCTGCACCTGTTGTTCGTGTTCATGGCCGGCAAACAAACGGGAGGCCTTTATGGGACGCCCCTGGTAACTCATATAACAAAGACAGTCCTTTTGCAACTCTGCCTCGGTGAGTGGAGCGTCATTAAAAGGATTCATGGATATACACCATGTGCCGGTTGAGATGAGTACGAAGGGTTCACGGAAACTCTCCTGATAGGGGATCATAGCCGCGGAACTGTCATGGAGACCTATGCCTGAAAGAGGGATGGCCCAACCCTGCACAGGCAAAACCGTCGTCGATGGCAGGATGGGCGCGAGTTTATCGATCATGCCTTCGCGGTAGACCCATTCGTGATAATGACGCTGCGAAAAATTCCAGAGATTGGTATGACAACCGATACTGGTGATATCCGAACAAACGGCGTTTGTCAGCAGGAAGCTGAAGTATTGCGGCAGGTGCAATGCGAATCTGATCCTGGAAAACAGATCGGGCTGCTGTTCCTTTATCCGATACAGCTGCATTCCCGAGTTCAGACTTTCCAGGACCGGGGAGGCAGTGAGCATGGAAAACGTGATCTCGCCGCCATAGGTATCGTAGAACTTATCTTTTAGCAGGGCAGGATAAGCCTTCAGGTAATTGTACAAAGGGGCGATGGGTTTACCGCCCTGGTCAATATAAACGAGGCTCGCCCCATAGGCGGAGAAGTTGATGGCCTTGATATGGACATCGGGAAGGGCGGTGATTGTTGCAAGCGACTGGTATGCCCAGTCCGTGAGCCGTTGAATGTCTTCGCAAGGCTCGCCGTCTTCATCGATGGTCTGAGCACAGGTATCGGACTGTTCCCAGACGATCTTATACTGTTCGTCGAAGAGGAAGAGTTTTTTGTTGGTTTTACCTATGTCGAAAATGGCTATAACGTTGATCATAATCCTGTGGCGACGGCTCCGACGCCTCTTTCCTTTATCAGGTGTTCGCGTATCTTTTGACTGCGGTATAGTGCAAGGGGGTCGAGGGCGGCGCCGGCGCGTAGCCGGGCTTCGGCTGCCAGCGCACGGGTGTCGGAGCGAAAGCTGTGCTGTAGTATCTCCTGCGCTGTCACTGTATCGTTGGCCTGTTGGGCCGCAGTCAATTTCGCGCGGTCGACGAGCAAAGCCTGCGCATAGCTGATCAGGATGGCTTCGACCGATTGGAGGAGGTCTTCCAACGGGTCTTTTACATTATGAGAGGCGTCGATCATCCAGCCCAGGTCGCGGGTATGGTCCATACTGCGGGCATCCATGCCTTCCACCAATTCGTTGAAGATGAGGAATAGCTGATAGGGTTTGATGCTGCCGACTGTGAGGTCGTCGTCGCCGTATTTGGAATCATTGAAATGAAAGCCACCCAATTTCCCTTCCATCAACAACAGAGCGACGATCTGTTCGATATTGGCATTGGGCAGGTGATGCCCCAGATCGACGAGTGTGTAGGCCTTTGGGCCCAGCTTGGAGGTATACAACAGGGACTGCCCCCAGTCACCAACCGTAGTGGAATAGAAGTTGGGTTCGAAGGCCTTGTATTCTACGAATAACTTCCAGTCCTTTGGCAGGGCGCTGTAGATCTCCCGGAGCCCTTCGAGCGTATGCTGGAAGGCCTGGCGGAAATTCAGCTGGCCCGGGAAGCAGGAGCCATCGGAAAGCCAAACGGTCAACGACTCCGAGCCGAGCTCGACGCCATAGCGGATCACTTCGAGGTTATGATCGATGGCCTGCCGGCGCACATTTTTATTTACATTTTGCAGCGAGCCATATTTATAACTGTGTTGCTGGCCTGGCTGGTCCTGAAAAGTATTGGAGTTCATGGCGTCGAATCGCAGACCGAACTGAGCGGCCAGGGCCTTCACGGAGGCGGCATTACCCGGAATATCCCAGGGGATATGCAGCGAGATCGCGCCGCTGGAGCGGTTCAACGCGTGTAGGAGACCTACGTCTTCGATCTTTTCTTCCAGGCTGCGGGGCTCACCGCCGCCCGAAAAACGGCCGAAGCGGGTGCCGCCTGTCCCGAGGGCCCAACTGGGTATGGCCACCTGGAAGTCGACGAGTTTTTGGATGATGGCTTCGGCGTCAGGCAGCCCGGCAGTGATAAAATCCAGCCTGCGGCGGTGCTCCTTCAAGAGAGACTGGTTGTGTGCTTCGATCTTGTATTTCTCTAGCTGCATAATCGTTAATTTTATATTTCGGCCGTAACCGGCGGAGGCCGGTTACGGCATGTAAAATACTTCTTTCAACGGTATCGTGACCGGGGAGTGATCCGGATTGGTGTCCATGATATCCTTCATATAGTCCCACCAGCGTTGCATTATTTGCTTTGCCGGCAGCTCGTCCAGCCTTGCCGCCTCGTCGATTCGCAGGCAGGCGAATAACTTCAGCGTTTGGTTGTCCAAAAATATCGAATATTCCCTGATACCTGTGTCATGCAACAAAACGGACAACTCGGGCCAGATGGCGGCATGACGACGCCGGTATTCTTCTTCGAAGCCCGGGCAGAGCTGCATGGTAAAGGCAACACGTTGCATATCTTTATCTTTATCTCTATTTCTATCGGACGAAAGCCATGGCTACACCGCCGTCGACATTCAGGACATTGCCGGTGCTCTTATTCATCAGACCGCCGACGAAGACGAAGCAGGCATTGGCGATGTCTTCCGGCAGAATGATCTCGTTCAGCAGCGTACGTTTGGCGTAATAAGCCGGCAGTTCTTCCACCCTGACACCATACGCCTTGGCGCGACCTTCCGCCCAGGCGCCTTCCCATATCTTACTGTCGGAGATCACGGCATCAGGATTGACGACATTGACGCGGATCTTATCGGCGCCTAACTCGGAAGCGTTGAGGCGGCTGAGATGGAGTTGGGCAGCTTTGGCTGAGCCGTAAGCAGCGTTGTTTGGACCCGAGACGAGTCCATTCTTACTCACGATATTGAGGAAATCGCCGCCGATGCCTTGTTTACGCATGACTTCTACGCCGGCCTGGGTGACCAGGAACTGGCCCTTGACCAATACGTCGTATAGAATATCCCAGTCTTTTTCGGTATGCTCCTCGATGGGTTTGGAGATCGACAGTCCGGCGCAATTCACCACGATATCCACTCCGCCAAAGGCGAGGGATGCCGCGCTGTAGGCTTTGCGGATCGCCGCCGCATTTGTGACGTCCAGGACCTCCCCGATGAACGTATCCTTGCCGTATTGCTGCTGAAATGCCGCGCGGGCGGCCTCAAGCCTTGTCTCGTCATTATCATTGATGATCACACAGGCGCCTTCGTCGGCAAATTTTTTGGCGATGGCTTTGCCGATGCCGCCGGCACTGCCGGTGACTAATGCAATACGTCCCGAGAGAGCCTTGGGCTTAGGCATGCGCTGTAACTTGGCTTCTTCCAGCAACCAGTACTCAATATCAAATGCCTCCTGCCGGGGCAGGGAAGTATACAAAGAGATCGCTTCGGCGCCCTTCATGACGTTGATGGCGTTGATGTAGAATTCGGCTGCAACCCGTGCCGTCTGCTTGTCCTTCGAAAAGGTGAACATGCCGATCCCGGGATACAGGATGACCACTGGATTGGGATCGCGCATCGCAGGGCTGTTGGGATGTTTGCATCTATCGTAGTAATGCGCATACATCTGCCGGTAGCTTTCAAACTGGGGAGCTAACTTTTGTTTCAGGGCGCCAACGTCTTCGAGATCCTGTGTCGTGGCCAGATCGAGCACCATGGGGCTGATCTTGGTTCGCAGAAAATGGTCGGGACAACTGGTACCCATCGGCGCCAGTCTCGCCAGGTCATGGGAATCGATAAATTCCATGACCCGGTCGTCGTCGGTGAAATGACCGACCATCCTCGTATGGGAAGAGCAGAATCCGCGTAAGACGGGGGCGAGGGCTGCGGCTTTTGACAGGCGTTCTTCTTTTGGCAATGCTTTAAGGCGTTCGCCAGCGAATACCGGTCCTTTTTTGCCGTAGTTGTCATCCAGGTATTGGGCGCAACGTTCGATGACCTCCAGCGTGTTGATATAACTTTCAAACGCGGTATTGCCCCAGGTAAAGAGGCCATGCGAGCCCAGCATGATCCCTCGGATGCCGGGGTTATCGTCCAGACATTGGCGGAGTTGCAGGCCCAGGTCGAAACCGGGACGCTGCCATTCCACCCAGCCGATCTTTCCGCCGAAGAGTTCCTGCGTGATCTTTCTGCCGTCTTTTGCCGCTGCAATGGCGATAGCGGCGTCGGGATGCAGGTGGTCGATATGTGCAAAAGGGAGAAAGGCATGTAAAGGCGTATCTATGGAAGGCGCTTTTGAATTGAGGTCATAGATACAATGGTTGAAGAGACCGACCATCTCGTCTTCGTGCCTGATGCCGCGATAGATCCCTTTCAGGTCCAGCAGCCGATTCTCATACAGGGCCGCAAGACCGCTGCGTTTCAGCGTACCAAGGTCGCCGCCGGATCCTTTGACCCACATGATTGTCGTCTCTCTGCCGGTGAGTGGATCTTTTGCCATGGCTTTACAGGAGGTGTTGCCGCCGCCATAGTTGGTAAGTCTCAAGTCGGCGCCAAGCAGGTTCGAACGGTAGATCAGCAAGGCCACTTCGTCGCCGGCCAGTTCGGCTGCTTTTGCTTCGTCCCAGAGATAGCTTACATGTTTGAATTTCGTTGTTGTTGTCGCAGACATATGCTATTTATTTAGTGAATTCCCGTAGCCAACCAACCATACCGATAACAGGATGGCCAGGATGCCTATCAGGATTGTAGTTCGCGTTTTTGTGCTGACGCCCTTCCATTCTTTCAAGGCGAAGCCCCACATGTTCGCCACCAGGATGATAAAGGCCATGTGAAGGATCCAGGAGCTGGCGCCGTTGCCGAGCCGGCTCTCGCCCATACCATAGAAGAAGAACTGCATGAACCATATCGTACCTGCCAGCGCAGCGAAGAAATAGTTGCGGGCCAGGGGAGTGTTTTTGTTCGTATAGTCGCCGAAGGTCCGGTTACGGGCGTTCAGGAACATACACCAGATGAAATTGGTGGTGAGTCCGCCCCAGAGCAGGACGATATAAGTGACGTTATTCCGATAGAGGAACGCTGTCGTAGCGCCGGGATGGGATTGCCGCCAGAATTCGTTTGCGGCATGGGCCATCGGGGAGCCTGCCTCGATGCCATAGTTGAAACAGGCGCTGAGTATGCCCGAGATGATACAAACGGTGAGTCCTTTTGTGAGGTTGAACTCTTTGATGCTTTCTTTCTTTTTTTCTTCGGGCAGCTCCCTTTCTTTGAGCACTCCTGCCCTGCCGCAGATGTAGATGCCCAGGAGACAGAGCACCACGCCTGCGAGTACGATGCGCCCCCAGGAGGTCGTCAGCAGTTCGTGGAAGGTAGTTTTTCCTGGGGTCGGAACGAAATTGTAGTAAATGGAGGGAACGAGGGCTCCGAAGGCGGATGTGAAGCCCAGCAGGACCGAGTTGCCGAGGGACATTCCCAGGTAACGCATGCCCAATCCGTACATCAGGCCGCCGACACCCCAGAGAAGACCCCAGAAAAAGGTCCACCAGAAGGTGGCTGCGGAAGCCTGGGCGATGATCTCCGAAAAATGGGGGATGGTGAGCCATGCTGCGAGGGGCGGGACGATCAGCCAGGAGAAGAGCCCGCCGATGATCCAATAGCTTTCCCAGGCCCAGTTTTTTACCTTTTTGTAGGGTATGTAGAAACTGCCCGAGGCGAATCCGCCGATAAAGTGAAAGAAGATGCCAAATAATGTTTGCATGTGTACCAGGGGTTTTCAGTATGGCTGTTCAATCGATGGTCAAATGTAAGGCCCATCGCTCATTGAACCATCATGGACTGTCATGTGCCGTCTTTGCTAATTATTTTTACATTTTTCTGCTATTTATTTTAGTATTTTTATGTGATAAAATCTTACTACTATGGATAAGGGATATGTTGAGTTTATTTCGGACTTGAAAAAGAATATTGTACAGAGCAGGTATGTGGCAGCAACGCTGGTTAATAGGGAACAATTGCTGCTTTATTTCAAGATTGGCAAGATGTTGGCAGAAAAGATCGCTGCCGCAGATTGGGGGTCGGGGATAATGGACAGGATTGCCGCGGATTTGCAAAATGCACTCCCTGGGATTAAAGGTTTTTCAGCTACGGGTATGAAAAATATGCGCCGATTTTACGCGGCCTATGCTAAAGTGGAAATTGGTCAGACAGTGTCTGACCAAATGGAAATACATAAAGACGAGGCCTTTTTCAGCATTAGCTTTTCTCATCATATAGCCTTGATCAACAAATGCGAAACAACAAATGAGCGCGTCTTCTACATGACACAGGCGGCTTCTCAATATTGGTCTTTGCGGGTAATGGAGCACCACATTGCCGCCAATCTCTACAAGCACCGTGGAAAACTAGCCAATAATTTTGACAAGACTCTGCCTGATAATTTGAAAACCAATGCATTAGAAGTGCTTCAAGACGGCTATCTGTTTGATTTTGTAACTATCGATGAGGAAGATGAGCGGGTTTTTGAGGGTGCGCTCGTTTCGAATATCAAGAACATGATCATGACGCTGGGTAAAGGGTTTTCTTTTCTTGGGAATCAATACCGTTTGGAGGTCGGGGGTGAGGAATTCTTTGTCGATCTGTTGTTCTTTAATCGGCATCTGCACAGTCTGGTCGCGTTTGAATTGTTATGTTGTGCACAACATAATAATTCTTATGTTGCGTAGGCAGTTATGTGGCGTCGGAGTTGTAATCAATTGATTGTTAGTGAGATTTTGTTAACGTTGCTGACATAATAGTAGTTTATAAATCTACTATCTCAATGTTGTACTCATTACGTTTGAGCTTTACCTGCCGTAATTTCAAATTAGGGTAACCAGTCTTTTGAACGATTTCGCTGATCTTTTCAATTTCAATGGGATTTGTTTTGCAACCGAAAATTATTTCTTTCAAGCATTCTTTCTTAAAGGGGTGCAGGCCATATTTCTTTTGTATAGTTCTTATCTCACCTTCGTATTCCCAGTGACTGGATTTGGTTAATACCGCTTTGATGGCAAGGTCATCTCGTTCAGTTAAATAATCAAACTTTGGATATTCATTTGAGTATTTAACTGAAAAGGTCCATCCGAAAAAATCGAGATCTTCGGTAATGTCAAACTTTAAGCAAACTCCGGTGTGGGACGCTGAATAGTGTGCCCACAACAGTAAATTGTCGGGTCGTTGTAGAAAGCAGGTGACACCAATTTTTGACAATGTCTCTTTGAATTGTTCGCTAAAAAATTTATTAAACCTGCCTGGCATCTCCCGGCTTTTTCTGACGATATTTTCAGAATCGATGTATTGTCCTGTCTCCCGCGCTGTTCTATTTATGAAGTCTCTTATATTTTCCTCGGTCCAATTCGTCTGGTCGTTAATTTGACAATCAAAAGGATCGTTAAAACTGGTTGGCGCTGCGAACCAAAGGTTGGCATGGGCAAGTGCTTGATGCAACCTATCCGATATAGATGTGTGCTTATAAAGCTCCTTAGGAATTTTACCCTCAGCTATCCTCTGTTTATTCAATGCTAAAATTCTTTTTTGATCCATAGAAATAGTTTTAATAAATCTTGTACTAATAATAAATATACGAAAGCGATCGAAAAGAGAAGCATATGTGCGAGTTGCCCATCTTTTTTTTATTTATACCTTTTACAAAAAGGAGGACAACCATGTTGGAAAAAATCATCAAACGGGCTTATTACTTAAATAAGCACCTGGAAGCCCCTCTGCTTAAAGAGCGGCAAGAGTATTTACAATATTTGGGCGGCAAAGGTTATTATCGGGAGACGTTAAAAATTACCGCGGAGTACCTCTTGCGAATAACTGAATTTCTTCATTTGGAAGAGGAAGGGATCGTTACGATAGAGGATATCGAAAAAGCTGCTGCAGCCTGGGCGAAGTCCAAGCACCATCATCCTATGAAGAAAACTTTCTCTAAATCGGGGGAAAAGAAGTTTGTCCTGCTGTCGATAGATTGGCTGAAAAGGATCAATCGCCTAGGATCTCTCCCGGAAGATCAAATCCCTTTGTTCAGTCGGCTGTTTGAACGGAGACACGCCCGCAAGCGCCATACTTCCGCGCCTCTATTACAGGAGCGCCTTTTGTATTTACTGCATTGGGATGGTCTCAAAGCCAGGGATAATACCCTGCGTAGAATGGCGCAATATCAACTGCTCATCATGGACTTATTGTGCTTCTACACCGTTCGAAAGATATCTATACACGAAATCGAGAAGGCCGCGGAAAAATGGGCTGAAAACGAAAAAGTGCGCTGGAGAAATAACACTTATTCCAAGTTCTCTAAAGGCCGGTTCATCAATGATGCCACGAGTTGGTTCAAGATGCTGGGGTGCCTGACAGCAGAGCCAGATCTCTCTATTCCATTCCAGGAGTACCGCGACAAATATCTTGAATATATGATAAAGGAACAGGGGCTGGCAGAAGAGACTGTCTACAACAGATCCTGGCTGCTGAGAGACTTTTTGATGAATATAAATGACCGGGTTAAAAAGTTTGCTGCAATTTTGCCGAGCACGATTGATGAAGTACTGACAAAGAAGCATGATAACGACGGGTTATCCAGGAAGTCCGTACAATCATATGCATCCGTGGTTAGGACCTTCCTTAGATATGCTGAGAATCAGCAATGGTGCCGAACAGGGATTGCCGCCTCTATCAAGGCCCCACGGGTATATCGTCACGAAACCCTTCCTTCATCGCCACACTGGAAAGATGTTCAAAAATTGCTTGCTGGCACCAAAACAGATTATGCCACCGATGTTAGAGATTACGCTGTGCTGTTATTACTGACAGTTTATGGTATGCGTAGAAGCGAGGTCGCTGGATTGGAGTTGCAGGATATTGACTGGAAAAATGAACAGATTTATCTGAGAAGGGCAAAAAGGTCAAAGCCGCAAGTCTTCCCGCTCTCCAAAACTGTCGGGGAAGCAATATTGCATTACTTGAAGGAGGTCAGACCCAAACATTGCAGTTTAAAAGAAGTATTTGTCGGCCGGCGTTCACCTTATCAGGCGCTAACGGCGGGAGCCATCTATGCCATCGTCAATAGGAGGCTCAAGCCCCTCCAACTTCCGATCAAGCATCACGGCCCGCATGCCCTACGGCACGCGTGTGCTACCCATTTAATCAATAAAGGCTTCTCCTTAAAAGAGATCAGCGACCACCTGGGGCATCAGGAATTAGAGACTACCCGGATCTATACAAAGGTGGACCTACTCAATCTTCGAAAAGTTGCTGACCAAAATTGGGAGGGCCTGTTATGAAACTCATTCAACTTATTACTCAGTACGTTCGCTACAGGAAGTCGCTTGGCGAGAAGTTCAAAACCAACGAGACTTGTCTAAAGGCTTTTTGTTTAGCTATCGGCCCCGAAAGGCCCATTAAATCGATAACGGCGGGAATGGTACACCGGTTTCTTTATGGGAAATCGGACGTGGTAACGACCGGGTGGTTTGTCAAGCATGGCGCCCTTTTAGGTCTCTACCAGTATGCGATAAGCCGATATTACGTCACGGTAATACCACTCCCGAAAACTTTGCCCAAACGTCCCCAGGGTCTCATCCCTTATATTTATTCTCAACAGGAACTAAAGCTTCTTTTTGATGGAGCCTTAGCCTATCAAAAGAATAAAAGCCATATCGAGCCTTATATGGTTCGGGTGTCACTGATATTGACCTATACGTTGGGACTTAGGGTTCACGAGGCTTTGTCTATTACTCTTGGCGATATTGATATGGCCAACCTGGTAGTAACCCTCCGACAATCGAAGTTCTATAAATCCAGATTGGCGCCGTTCAACCAGCAGGTAAAGAAGCTCCTGGAAAAGTTCCTGCAATGGAGAAAAGATCATGGGCAAGCTCAACATGCAGAAGCCTATTTGTTCATGGATCAGCACGGCAAATCTTTCAATGCAAGTGCGTTCCGAAATATCTTCCAACGGATTAGAGACAACACAGGCGTTAAACGCAATGACGGCGCCTACTTCCAGCCCAGGCTGCACGACCTGCGACATACTTTTGCCGTTAACAGGCTTCTTACCTGGTATAGGGAAAAAAAGGATGTCCAGCAACTACTGCCCATCTTATCTGTCTACATGGGACATACCTATCTGGCTCATACGTCCACCTATCTAAGTATGACGGACGATCTTCTCCGGGAGGCCAATGCCCGGTTTGAAAAATATGTAAAAACAGGAAAATCATGAGAGACATAGCGTTTATAAGCGGTTGGATAAAGCGTTTTTTGCTGGAGTACCTCATCAGCACAAAAAACCTATCCAAAAATACACAGATGAGTTACCGGGATACGTTCCGGTTGCTATTGCCCCATGCTGCGAAGAAGAACAAAAGACAAATCGATAAATTGCTAGTAGAGGAGATCAGTCCTGCCATCATTAAAGGCTTCCTGTCCGAGTTGGAAGCAAAACGAAAATGTTCTATTGCCACCCGTAACCAACGGCTGTCCGCTATCCACGCGTTCGCCAAGTTTGTTGGCCTGTATAGCCCGGAACATGTGGAATGGTGCCGGCAGGTTCAAATGATCCCATTCAAACGAGCAAAACGTACATTGATTACTTACCTTGAAAAATCCGAGATGGATGCGCTATTGGATGCTCCGGACAAACAAAATAGCCAGGGTAGACGGGATCATGCACTGCTGCTTTTTCTTTACAACACCGGCGCCCGCGCCGACGAAGCCGCGCAGGTTAAAATAATTGATCTGAATATAGCGGGAGCATCAAAAGGCGACCTGGCCACAGTCCTTATTAGGGGCAAGGGGAATAAGCCAAGGCGTTGCCCTTTATGGCGACAGACCGCTCTTGAGCTAAACGCCATCATCACCGATCGAACGCAGTCGGACCGCCTGTTTTTGAACCGGCTCAGGCAACCCATCACCCGCTTCGGCATCCATACAATGGTAAAAAGGTACGTCAATCAGGTGGCTAAACAGTTCCCCGAAATAAAGAAAAAGAGGGTCAGCCCCCATACTATACGGCATACAACGGCTACTCATTTACTCCAGGCGGGTGTTGACATCAACACGATCAGGGCATGGCTGGGGCACGTATCTATCAATACGACCAATATCTACGCCGAGGTAGACCTCGAAATGAAGGCTCGGGCCTTAGCCTGCTGTGAAGTGGAACAAAAGGGACCACCGACCCACTGGCGGGATAACAAGGATCTGATGGCCTTTTTAGAGAACCTATAAATAAGAATGATAATATTATGTGTTGTTCAATCGGCCGGCCCCCGCCATCTAGCCTGAAATCGGGGGGCAACGCCACATAACTGCCTACGCAACATAAGAATTGAAACGGGGAAAATTTAAACCCGAGTATGCCGGCCAGTTGAATTTCTATTTGAACGTTTTGGATGAAAAGGTCAAGCTGCCGGAGGAAAATGCGTCTATTGGCATCGTCCTTTGCAAGGAAAAGAACAATACGGTTGTCGAGTTTGCCGTAAAGACCATTGATAAGGCCATGGGGGTGGCGACCTACCGGACGACAAAGGAGGTGCCCAAGGAAATGGAGGGCATATTGCCGGACGCTGCCGAAATGGCGCGACTGTTATGATCAGGACTGGATCTTCACCGCCTGCCGCGCGAAGAGGCGCCATTGGCCTTTCTGTTTGAGCCAGACGAGCAGGACGGAAAGGTGGGCGGTGCCGGGTTTGCCGCCGTCATTGGTGGTGGCGGTGAGGATATGACGCACCCAGGCCGTATTGCCGACGACCTTGATAGTTTGTTCGGTGAGGTCCATGGTGACGAAGTCGGAGGATTTGGAGAGCAGCGCTGTTTCGAATGCCGCTTTATCCTGAAGGAGGCCATTGGAGTGGCCATAAGTGAGTTCGTCGAGGACGAGGGCATCCAGCGTGGCCTTGTCGGGATCGACAAGCGCCTTGCGCAGGGATTCGACGGCCACGGAAACGGCCTGCTCGTCTTTGGATTGGGCGAAAACGGGGGCGACCACCAGGGTCAGCAAAAAGGAAAAAAGCATGTATCTCATATATGGACGATTTAGATCTTTATGCGGGTGCATGGCGGATGATTTGAGGTCAGCGCTATGAAATGCCCAGGTCTTTTTGGATCTCTTCGAGCGTGCGACCCTTGGTCTCGGGCATCGCGCGCCAGATAAAGATCAGTTGCAGGAACATCATAATGGTAAAGAAAACAAAACAGTAAAACCCACCCTGGACGCTCCCCTGGACGATGATGGGAAACACCCAGGCAATGATCGCCGCCATAATCCAGTGCGTTGAGCTGCCAAGCGAACCACCCTGTGAGCGCACCGCGTTAGGGAATATCTCCGAGATAAAGACCCAGATGACGGCGCCCTGCGAAAAGGCAAAAAAGGCGATAAAGCCGATCAGATAAACAAGCAGGTTGTTGTGACTGCTGATAGTCCCGTGAAACACCCATGCCGTGAGACCAAGAAAGAGCATTGTCCCCAGCGAACCGATGATGAGCAATGTCTTGCGGCCAAATTTATCAATGACCGTCATAGCCAGGAGCGTAAATAAAAGATTCGCCGCCCCTACAAAGATAGGCTGGATAAACGATTGACTCTTGCTAAAACCCGCCATCTCGAAGATTCGCGGTGCGTAGTAGAGAATGGCATTAATACCCGAAAGCTGGTTGAACATGGCTAGCAACATGGCGTAGACGATCGGTTTGGCATAGCGTCGCTGGAAAAGCGATTCCTGGTGCGTTTTTACCGAATCGCGGATAGCCGTTACTGCGGCATTGATGTTCGTTTCACCCAGTCTTTGCAGGATAGGGATAGCCACGGGTTCCTGTTCGTTCAGGATGAGCCAGCGGGGGCTTTCGGGTATGCCGAACAGCAAGAGCGAGAAGATGACCGAAGGCACTACCATAACGCCCAGCATCCAGCGCCAGGCATCAGGCAATTGAAGATGGGTAAAAATGTAGTTGGTGAGATAAGCCACCATGATACCCACGACGATATTCACCTGAAAAGAGCCGGCCAGACGTCCGCGCATGGAAGCGGGCGAGATCTCGGAGATATACATCGGCGCTATAACGGAGGACGCTCCTACAGCCAAGCCGCCGATGATCCGAAAACATATGAACAGTCCCCACGCAGAGGCAAAAGCGCAACCCAATGCAGCAACGATGAAAAACAAGGCGATCACCTGCAAAGTCTTTTTCCGGCCATAGCGCCTGGCCGGGAAACCCGCCACCAGCGAGCCCAAAACAGTACCGAGCAAACTAGATGCTACGGTGAAGCCATGGGCGACCTTGCCCAGATCCCATAGGTGCTGCAGTGTTTCTTCCGCCCCGGAGATGACCACTGTTTCGAAGCCGAAGAGAAAGCCGCCGAGAGCGGCAATCAACGCTATGCGTACGGGATAGGAGAGCATGGCAGACAATTTATTATTTGTTCGAAAATAAGACTAATTTTAAACTACTAACGAATGAAGTACGAGGCCGTCACTATAAAAGACATTGCTAAAGCGCTTGGCCTTTCCACCTCCACCGTGTCCAGGGCGCTAAGGGGCAGTTATGAGATCAGCGCGGAAACAAGAAAACTGGTGCTTGAATACGCCGAAAAACTAAACTACCGTCCCAACCCGATAGCCTTAAGCCTGAAGGAGAAGCGAAGCCGGTCCATCGGCATTGTCGTCTGCGAGATCGCCAACAATTTCTTCTCCCAGGTGATCAACGGCATCGAAAGCGTTGCTTATACCAAGGGTTACTACGTCATCATTTCACAGAGCCATGAATCCTTTGAACGGGAGGTCGCCAATACACAATACCTGGCTTCGCGCTCCGTAGATGGTCTCCTCGTGTCCCTATCCACGGAAACCACCGATCTGACGCATTTCAGCAAGCTCCATGACAGGGGGCTGCCAATCGTATTCTTTGACCGCATCCCGGAGGAGATGCCGACACATAAGGTCATCGCAAATAACTTCAATGGCGCCTACCAGGCAACCGAACACCTGATCCGTTCGGGGTTTACGCGTATCGCCCACCTTACCATCTCGCCTTATTTGTCGATCACCAAAGAACGACTGGCCGGTTATAAAGCCGCGCTGGCGGACCACCAGATCCGCTTCGACGAGTCCCTGGTAAAATATTGCAAATATGGCGGCCTTATCGACGGCGAGACAGAAGAAGCCGTACAGAGTCTTTTGTCATTGCAGCAAAAACCCGATGCCATCGTCGCAGCCAGTGACAAGCTTTCCACCGGCTGCCTGGCGGCGCTCGCCAGAAGGAAGGTGCGAGTACCCGAAGACATGGCAATCGTTGGTTTCACCAATTCCCAACTGACGGATTTATTTCATCCGGCGCTGACGAGTGTCCGGCAACCTGCTTTCGAGATGGGCCAGGTGGCGATGGAGCTGCTGATCCAACTGATCGAAAGCAAACACCCCGTTACAAAATTCGAGACGCGGGTGTTGAATACCGAACTGACCGTGCGGTCGTCGAGCGTGAAGCACGGGGGGTAGCCGCGCCGCACGAATCCAATGACTAAGGCAACTCTACCGTGGCCATCTTCGGCGCGAAGAAATGCATGGCCAGCCAGGCCACGAGGTAAGACAAGCCGCAGATCAGGAAGATGATGTTATAGCCGATCGTTTTATTTCCCTCCCGCGTAAAGTAGTCGAGAATCCAACCTACCAGTGGTTGAAAGACGATGCCGCCGATCGAACCGGCCATCCCGCCGATGCCGATGATCGAGCTTACTGCCCGTCGTGGGAACATATCGGAGGCGGTCGTAAAGATATTGGCGCTCCAGGCCTGATGCGCCGCCGCTGCCAGGCTGATGAGCGCGACGATGATCCACAGATTATGAAAATACCGGGCGGTGATGATGGGCACGACGCAGCAGGCGAAGAAGAACATGACCGTTTTACGTGCCTTATAGACGGGCCAGCCTTTTTTAATTAGATAGCCTGAAAGGTAGCCGCCGCCGATGCTGCCGACTGTCGTACAGGAGTACACGATGACCAGGGGCCAGCCCGGTTTGCTGAGATCTAGCTTGAATGTATCACTAAAATAACCAGGCAGCCAGAAGAGGAAGAACCACCAGATGGGGTCGGTGAGAAACTTGCCGAATACAAAGGCCCAGGTCTGACGGACACCCAGCAACTGACGCCAGGAGACTTTGCTGGCCGATGCAAGGGCGGGTTCTTCGTCACTATGGATATAATCGAATTCGGCCTTGCTGAGGTTTTTCTTCCTCGAAGGGATCTCGTAGATGAACCACCAGAACAGCAGCCAGATAAAGCCGAGGGCACCGGTAATGATAAAGGCCATCTGCCAGCCATATGAAGCCAGGAGCAGGGGCACCATGATCGGCGCCACCACGGCGCCAATGTTGGCGCCGGAGTTAAAGAGACCTGTGGCAAACGCCCTTTCTTTTTTTGGGAACCATTCCGCAACAGACTTGATAGCCGACGGGAAGTTGCCGGACTCACCGACGCCGAGGCCGGAACGCGCAATGGTAAAGCCAAACGTACTGCGGGCCAGGGCATGCGCCATGGCGAAAATACTCCAGATAATAATGGAAATGGAATAGCCGATCTTCGTCCCTACCCTATCGACGATCCTGCCGAAGGCCAGAAGGCCGAAGGCGTAGAAGAACTGAAAAATGCCGTTGATGGTCCCGAAGGTAGTATTGTCCCAGCCAAACACCTGTGTGAGCGTCGGCTTCAGCAAACCAATTACCTGCCTGTCTATGTAGTTGATGGTGGTCGCAGCAAACAGAAGGGCGACGATCGTCCATCGGTACCGGCCAGTGGGAGGATTAGACATGGCATGCTTTGGTTGAATCTTAAATATAGGTCAGTTTGTGGAATTATCGAAGATCGGGAATATTGACCAGTTCCATATCGGTATAGGAGTAGTTTTCACCGGCCATGCCCCAGATAAAAGCGTAGTTGCTCGTGCCACAGCCTGAATGTATGGACCAGGGTGGTGAGACGACCGCCTGGCCATCGGCGACGAGCAGGTGCCGGGTCTCCTGTGGCTCGCCCATGAAATGGAATACCCGTTGCGCTTCGGGGAGGTCGAAGTAGAAGTAGGCTTCCATCCGACGGGTATGGGTATGTGCCGGCATGGTATTCCAGACGCTGCCGGTTTGCAGAATGGTCAGACCCATCACCAGTTGACAGCTGCGGATTCCTTCGGCGTGAATATACTTGTAGATAGTTCTGGCATTGGATGTCTCGGGCGAACCCGTTTGGACCGGCAGCGCTTTTTCCTTTGGCAGGAATTGCACGGGATGGGCGGCATGGGCAGGGGCCGAGAGCAGGTAGAAACGGGCCGGGTCGTCGGGGTTTTCGCTTTCAAAGACAATTTTCTTTACTCCCTTTCCCGCGTAGAGACAATCGAGTTTTCCGAGGTCGTGGGCAACTTCATCGGCAGCAACCCGGCCTTTGCCGCCGACGTTGATGATGCCGAGCTCCCGGCGTTGGAGGAAGAAGTCGGCCCGCAGCTCGGAGTGTGTTTCGAGGGAGAGCTTTTTTTTGACCGGGCAGGCGCCGCCGAGTATGACCCGGTCGTAGTGCGTGTAGACAAGGCGGACTTCGTCCGCCTGAATGAGCCTGTCAGTCAGAAAGGCGTCGCGAAGCTCGTCTGTTGTCATCGCCCGCACTTCTTTCGGGCTGTGTTCAAAACGTATTTCCATATGGTTATTTTTAGTTATCGTCCCATCCAACCGCCATCGACGGTGAGGATGGTGCCGTGGACGTAGTCCGCAGCATTGGAAGCCAGGAAAACGGCCGGTCCCCGGAAATCGTCGGGCTCACCCCATCGGCCGGCGGGTATCCTGTCCAAAATGGCTTTGCTGCGAACGGGATCGCCGCGCAAGGCTTCGGTATTGTCGGTGCTGATATATCCCGGGGCGATGCCATTGACATTGACTCCCTGGGAAGCCCATTCGTTGGCCAGGGCTTTTACAAGACTGGATAAGGCGCCTTTGCTCGCTGCATAGCCCGGAACGTTGATGCCGCCCTGAAAACTCAGCAGGCTGCAGGTGAAGATGATCTTTCCCGTGCGGCGGGAAAGCATGTCCCGACCCAACTCCCGGGCCAGGATAAAGGCGGCGTCAAGATTTATAGAGAGCACCTTGTCCCAGTATTCATCCGAGTGTTGGGCAGCGGGTTGGCGAAGGATCATCCCGGCATTGTTGAGCAGGATGTCGATGGTCTTGTGCTCCACCTTGACCCTGGCAAGCATATCGTAAAGTGCCGCACGGTCGGTGAGGTCGGCCTGGTAGGCTGCAAAATTGCGACCCAGTGTACGGACTTCGTTTTCAACGGGGCCGTCCTTGGGCGGTTCCGACGAAGCCACACCGATGATATCGGCCCCGGCGGCGGCCAGGCCAAAGGCCATGCTGCGCCCAATACCTTTGTTATAACCGGTGACCAGTGCCGTCTTGCCGCTGAGATCGAAGAGATTACTCATATATTTGACAAGTGTACAGTGTAATTAAATAGGATTCCGGTAATCTTTAGACTTTATTTACGAAAACGTTTGCGGTTACGTCCAATGACATTCGGAGCTATTACCATAAAAGACATTGCCAGGGCGCTGAACTTGTCGGTATCCACCGTTTCTAAGGCATTGCGGGGTAGTCATGAGATCAGCGAGGAAACGAAGAAGACGGTCAGCGCTTATGCCATCAGTCACAATTACAAGCCCAATCCTATCGCGCAGAGCCTGAAGCGGGGAAGGAGCAAATCCATCGGGGTCATCGTTTGCAATATCGACAACAATTTCTTTTCGCAGGCCATCAATGGCATCGAGTCTGTGGCACGTTCACGAGACTATAATGTCATCATTACGCAAAGTCAGGAGAGTAATGAGCGGGAGGTGGCCAACAGCGAGCACCTGTCGTCCCGGTCGGTAGACGGGTTGATCATTTCGCTTTCGGCTGAGACAAAGCACATAGACCATCTCGTGAAGCTGCATGAGAAGGGTCTGCCGATCGTGCTCTTTGATAGAATTTCCGACGAAATATCCACGCACAAGGTCATCGCGAACAATTTTAAGGGCGCTTTTGAGGCGACCCGTCATTTGCTGCAACAGGGATTCCGGCGGATCGCGACCATCACCAGTTCTCCAAGCCTCTCCATCACCCAGGAGCGATTGGAAGGATACAAGAAGGCCCTGGCCAATGCGGGGTTGGATGCCGATCCCGAGTACATTAAATTCTGTCCACATGGCGGGATGATCCAGGAGGAGACGCGTCAGGCGCTGACTGAGCTTTTAGAGTTGGAGTGCCGGCCGGACGCGATCTTTACGGCGAGCGACCGGTTGAGTACGACTACGCTAAGTCTCCTGCGAAGGATGTCTATCGCGGTCCCCGATGAGATCGCAATGGTAGGGTTTACCAATTCAATTTCAGCCGACATCTTTCATCCTTCTTTGACGGCAGTGGTTCAGCCGGCGTTGGAGATGGGGCAACTGGCGACCGACTTGCTGATCCAATTGATCGAGAGCAAGCGGCCGGTTGTCGATTTCCACAGGCGGGTGCTGGAGACGCAGCTGCAGATACGGGATTCTAGTAGGCGAGTTCCGCACGTGTAGCGCCGCCGCGGGTCAATACGCGGCGGTGAAGCGCTGCCGGATATGGCGGGGGCGTTCGAGCTCATCGACGATGACCAGGGCGAGGTCTTCTACCGATAGTACGCATTGCCCTTTGTCGTCGAAGACCGGATTATCGAGGCCGAGACGGTAGTGGCCTTTTCTTTCGCCCGAGGTATCATGGTTCATGAGGATGGCCGGGCTGAAAAAGGTCCATTCCAGGTCTTTTTCGTTTTTGAGTTCGATCAGGTAATCGCGGGCTGCGCTGGCGCCGCGTTTGTATTCGGCCGGAAATTGCGGGGTATCGATGAGTTGGAGGCCTGGTTTTATTTCGAGGCTGCCGGCCCCGCCGATGACGATCAATCTTTTTACACCCGACTTTTTAACGCCTTCCTGTATAGCGTGTGATGCTTCGATGAAATCTTCGTAGATGCGGGGGTTGGTCCAGCCAGAGTTATAGGCGCTGACGACGGCGTCGTTCCCTTTGACCAGATCGGCTACTTTTTTGGGGTCCATGACATCGCCGGCCTTTGGGTGGACGAGGGCAGTTGCCGTCAGTTTTTCGGGATGGCGGGCGATGGCCGTGACTTCATGCCCGCGGTCTGTCAATTCCTTGAGGAGAGCTGTGCCTACGAAGCCGGTGGCGCCGATGAGTGCTATTTTCATTCTTTTTATTTTATTAGTTACTTTTGGAGAGTAAAGGTAAATGAATTGGGTTCCCGGACCAAGAACGTACGTATAAGGAACTCAGTTACGCCGGGGAAACTATTACTCTAAATCAATGGTATAGCATGAAAAATATTTCTGAGAAAATGGATGCCGGGGGAGAGCAGGCGGCCGAGAAAATGGAAACCCTCACGGGGCGGGCAGGCGGGAAAAAGGAAGGCCCCGGCGAAATCGCAGCCGACAAAGGCGGAGCCATGGTTTACGACAACGCCAATTGTCCGGTTCGACAGGTATTGGACCGGATTGGCGACAAATGGTCGTCTTTGGTTATTCTGCATTTGGGCGAATTAGGGATGATGCGGTTCAATGGACTAAGTCAGGCTATTGGGGACATCTCGCAGAAGATGCTGACGGTGACCTTGCGTAACCTGGAGGCGGATGGATTGGTGTCACGAAAGGCATTTGCGGAGATCCCGCCGAGGGTGGAATACGAGCTGACGCCGTTAGGCGAAAGCCTGGTGCCGTTGTTGAAGCAGTTGGTTGCCTGGGCCGATACGAATATGAGAACGATCAAACGCAGCAGGACAACTTATGGTGGGCCAGGCCGGGCGGCTTAACCGAAGCGTTCGACGGCGAATGGTGTCATGTCGATGCTGGATGGCCGTTCATCGATCAATTCCCCTACGAGACGGCCGGTGCCGGCGCCGAGGCTGAGCCCCAGCATAGAGTGGCCGGTAGCGATCACGACGTTGTTATACGTTTTTATCCGTCCGATATAAGGCAGACCATCCGCCGAACAAGGGCGATAGCCATACCAGATCTTTTCGCGAGCGGGCATAGGCACATCGAAATCGGGAAAGAATCGTTTCACCGCATTGAGGATGCCCTGGACCCGGGCATAACGGGGCGGTGTGGTTGTAGACGTAATCTCCATCGTCCCTCCGAAACGTATTTTGTTACCATCCATGGGTGTAATGGCTGCGCGGCCTTCGAGGAGGATAGCGGGATGGTTGACCCGATAGGGTGAGTCCTCGAGGGTGACCGAATAACCCCGTCCAGCCACGAGCGGTAGCCGGACATCCAGCAGGGCAGCCATCTCCCGGCTCCAGGAGCCAGTGGCGACGACGACGGCGTCTGCATCGAAGGCCCGATCTGCGGTAACAACACGTTTGACCGCTCCCCCACCCTTCTCAAAACCTCGCACTTCTGCTCCCGCCACCAGATCAACACCGGCGGAACGGAGCAGGCTGATCAGGCCCCGCATCAGTTTATCGGGATAAAGATGGGCGTCACACTTGAAGAAAATGGCGCCAAGGCCTTCCACCCTGGTATGGGGTTCTTTTTCCTGAAGGCTTTTGTGATCTAATAGTTCTGTGTCAGCCAGACCCAGTTCTTGGGCTTTTTCCACCGTATGCCGGGCGTGTTCCGCCCCCGCCTGCGTTTGAAAGATCTCCAGCAATCCTTTATGTTGGTAGGCAAATTCAAAATGCGGCAGCTGAAGCCAGGTGTTCTCGTACTCGAATTGACTGAGGACGGCGATGTCCTTTAGTGGTATGGCCGAGCTTTCGACATGTTGAGGCGTCGCACTTTTTATAAATTTCATCCCCCAGTCGATCAGGGATCGGTCGAGGCGGGGTTGCACGTAGAACGGGCTTTGGGAATTGAGCATCCATTTCAGTCCCTGGCGGACGATGCCGGGGGTTGCCAGGGGAATAAAATGACTGGGACAGACATAGCCGCAATTGCCATAGGAACAGTTATCCGTGAAATCCGATCTGTCCAGGACCGTGACCGTATGACCGGCCTTTTGCAAATAATAAGCTGAACTTAAACCGATAATACCGCCACCTATGACGACCACATGTTTTCCCATCCCGCAAAAATAAGGGTTGGCGAATACTCAAATTTCGCCTTTCTCCCCGTATTTTAACCTCTTTCGACCTGATTTTCGCTTGGCTTTGATAATATTTGACAATTTTAGGTAAATTGAAGTATGAAAGTCTTGCAATTCACGATACCGGTGCCGCTTGATAAGACAGTGATCGTTCAAAGGGATGAATTGCCTTATTTCTATCCTTATCTGCACCGGCACCAGGAGATCCAGCTGACCTGGATACAACAAGGCGAGGGAACCCTCGTGGCGGAGAACGATATGCATACTTTCCGGTCAGGGGACATTTATTGGCTGGGTGTCAATTTGCCACATGTGTTCAAAAGCGATCCCTCCTATTTTTCGGCTGAGAGCGGAAAAAGGGTTCAGACGCTGAATATCTTTTTTAATGTCAAAGGGCAGCTGGATAGTTTTTTCGAGTTACCCGAGATCAAGAACCTGAAGAATTTTTTGCAGAACAGCCAAACGGGGTTCAAGGTTCCCGTTCAATATTCGTCGGAGATCTCCGCCAGGATGCTTCAGATGGAGAACGGTTCCGGCGTGGATCAGTTGGTGCACTTTATTGAATTACTAAAACAACTGAGCTCTTTTCCCGAATTGGAGCCATTATCTTCCTGTGCGCAGCCGGCCAATTTCTCCGAACACGAGGGCATCCGCATCGGGGCCATCTACAATTATATCATGCAGAAATACGACAAGCCGATCACGCTGGAAGATGTGTCGCGACAGGCGCATATGACGCCGCAGGCTTTTTGCCGGTATTTCAAGAAACATACGCTGCATACGTTCGTTTCCTTTCTGAACGAAGTGCGGATCAATGAAGCCTGTAAGAAGCTGACCGATGGCAATTACGACAGTATCGCAACGGTCGCGTATAATTGCGGTTTCAACAGCATTACCAATTTCAACCGGGTATTCAAGAGCGTGACGCATAAATCGCCGAGCGAGTATGTGGAGACCTATATGCGGAACGTCGCGGTAGCAGAATAGGAGAACGACCCACCCGCGCCCCCGCGCCCCTGCGGCATCACGACGCCCTCCGCAACCCACGTGCCGACGGATCAGTTCCGCACCAGCCGGATCGTCCCGGACACCGGTCCAACCGAAGCCCGGGCCCCATGCGCGACGAATTTCACCACGACGCTGCCCTTGCCTTTTACCAATTCCTGCGGTATGGGATACCCAACCTGATAGAACTTACTTTGTTTGAAAGCTGCGAGGTTTTGTGTCGCGATCGTTTGCGAGTCGATCTGGATATCGAAGATACGATCCCGATGGTCGTCGCCCCAATAGTCGCAAAGGAGGGTGTTGCCGGTGGAGGAGTCCACCTTCATGATAAACGAGAAAGAACCACCGTCGTCGGTGGCGCGCCATTTTCTTCCATGTCCTTCCCCGTTTTGGAGTCCGACTCCGGCAAAGGCGTGATCTCTTTCAGGCTGCATCTCACCCAATCGCAGGCGGTCGATGGTGCGGCTTTCGAGTTCCTGTTCTTTTCTTCTTTCCGCCGCGTACTTGTCCTGTTGTTCGGCCCAGGTCGCGGGGGTGAAGTAGTCCCAGTAGACGCTGTAGTATTCGCTGGCCGTGCGGTTGAAAGGGATGAGGGTGAGGTCACCCGGCTGACCGGCATTTACGGAACGAAAAACAAGTCCATTTTCCCGCTTCAACCACCTATTCGGATCAGCCGAAGACGACACCAAAACGGGGATGCCTTGCACCGGATCGGGTTCCTTGTCGCCAAGTTCTCCAGCCAGCAATACCGGCCCGTAAAACAACGCAATGCGATTGGGGTTATCGGGTATGGCTTCGGTATAGAAATTTTCCGCCAGCGAGATCTCCACCTTGTCACCATCCTTCCATTCCCGCCGGATGACAAGATAGCCGTCAGCGCCCATCGCGGCCTCCCGCACAACGCCATTCACCGACACGCGCACCCCACCCGCCCAGCGAGGACGTCTGACCCGCAGCGCAAACGCCGTGGCCCTTGCCGCCGACAAAGTCAGCATGACCTTATCCCCGGCGGGCAGCTCCGAACGCTGCTCTATAGTAACACCCTTTTCCCGCCAATTTAGCCGCGACGCGATAAAAAGATTGACATATAAGCTGCCATCGGTCCCGCGGGAATAGATGGTCTCGCCGTATTTGACATGGTTCTCCATTCCGGAACCTACGCAGCAGGTGAAGGTGTTGAAGCTATCGCTGTATTCTTTGTGCCCGCCCATGCGCAAGGGAACGAAGTAGGTGGTCATGCCGGTGGCGTGTTCCTGGGAAGCGAGGATATGGTTGTAGAGCGCCCGCTCGTAATAGTCCATCAGCCTGGCGGAAGGGTGCCAGGCGAACAGATGGCGGGTGAGCTTTAACATGTTGTAGGTGTTGCAGGTCTCGGTGGTATTGTCCGTGAGCTCGTCGTTGAGCATGCGGGCCTTGCCCAGGTATTCGTAGTCGCTGTTGCCGCCGGTGGCATAGGTGTGATCGTTTACGATGATCCTCCAAAAAGACATGGCGATAGCACTGTCTCGACCATCCCCGGTGAGCTCATAACGGCGGGCGCAGCCGATGATCTTCGGTATCTGCGTGTTGGAGTGTTTGCCGGCGAGGTCGTCGAGGCCGAGTGACAGGGAGTCGAGTATTCGTTTATCGTGGAAGCGATAGGAAAGTTCGAGCCATTTCTTTTCGCCCGTAAGCGCATAGGTATTGGCGAGTACGTCGTTCATTCCACCGTATTCGCAAGCGAGCATTTTCTGCAGCGTAGAATCGGGAAGATGGCCGACGACAGTAGCGGTCCAGGCGGCCATTTCCTTTTCGATCCCGAGTGCCCGGGCGTTATCGCAATAGATCCAGGCGTCGAGGAGGCCGGCCATCACCTTGTGCACGGTATACCAGGGTGACCAGGCGCCGTTGAGATCGAACCCATGGGAGCGGATCCGTCCGGCGGCGACCTCAGACCAAAGGCTGTCTTCACGCGGGATGGCCCCGACATAGCCCGCCATGCTGATGAGGCCGGGAGGAGGGGACTTCTTTCTGGCTTGCTGACAGGCCCACAGCTCATCCACGATATAAGCGACCCGGTTGCGGAAGACGGTATCGCCGGTGGAAGCATATTGCATGGAGCAGGCCGAGAGGTAGTGGCCGAGGGTGTGTCCCGCCAGGCCGGAGGATTCCCAACCGCCATATTTTGCCGCACGGGGGCTCAGGCCGGCGTGTACACGAAACTCCGAAAGCAGCCTGTCCGGATCGATCACGCGTAGGTAGCGGGCGTCAGCCTCCATGGCCTGTTTGAAGGGGCCGTCGAGCAGACGGACGTCGCGGATGTCAAAAGGATAGGCCTGTATGGCCACGACCGTCTTTACCATCTCCTTCCCATCAGCCCACTCCGGCACATAGGACTGCGCGCACAACGAAAGCCCATAAAAAAATAATACCAAAATCAAAATTTGCCTCATGCGTAGTATTATCGGCCGCCTCCGGGGCAATGTTCCCGCAGGTAGTCGGTGAATAAATGCGAAAGGTGCAGTCTTGTGCCTTCCCCTTCACTAATGGCATGCGTCCTGTTCGGATAGACCATGACCTGGAATTTTTTGTCGTATTTGACCAGTTCGTTGATCAGCATTTCGGTGCCTTTGTAGTGCACGTTGTCATCGCCTGTGCCATGGACGATGAGCAGGTTACCCCGCAGGTTTTTGGCATAGTACAGTGGAGAGCCTTTTACGAAATCGTCCATATTTTCCTCGGGCAGGCCCATGTATCGTTCCTGGTAAATGTTGTCGTAGAGCAGCTCATTGGCCACCGGCGCGATAGCAATGCCTGTCTTATAGATGTCGGGATACTGGAACATCAGGTTAAGCGTGGCCGAGCCGCCGCCGCTCCAGCCATGCACCGCTATACGGCTGGTGTCGACAAAGGGCCATTGGCATATTTTTTTTGCAGCCATGGCCTGGTCGCGGATGTTGATGATCCCGATCTTACGATAGATGCATTTCCGCCAGGCAGCACCTTTCGGCGCAGGGGTGCCGCGGCCGTCGAGGCTGATCTGGATATAGCCGTCGGCAGCGATATCACCGGCGTAAAGCGGAGTGCCCGCGGCGCCTGCCACATCTTTGACGGTGGCGCTGGCCGGCTCGGTATAGACAAAGAAGAGGACGGGATATTTTTTTGTGCTATCGAAGTGCTGCGGCAGGATCATCCAACCATCCATGGTAACACCATCGTCGGTCGTCAATTGGAACATTTTGACCGGGTAATGTGGTCTATCGGCTATACGTGTCGCGGGCTGGTCGTTTGTTTTGATCGTCGTATGTTTTGGCAGGCTCACCCATTCGGATATCGATTCATAGTTGTGGTTAGAGAAATTATGGGTGGCATAGAGGGCTCCGGGGCCGATGTTGTAATTGTGCGTGCCTTGCTGGGCCTGTGGCGAGACGAGTTCCAGTTTGCCTTTGCCGTCGAGCCGGATACGATAGAGATATTGCTGGGTAGCGTTATCGGGCGAGGCCATGAAATAGACATAGCCGCTTTTCTCGTCGATGGCGCGGATGCTGATGAGGTCGTACTTGCCCCTTGTGAGCAGGGTTTCCTTTTTGCCATCCCGGCTTAGGCGGAAGAGGTGGCGCCAGCCGTCCTTTTCGGAGACCCAAAGAAAATCCTTTCCATCGTTGATGAATTCCCAGCCGGTGGGGTCATCACTGTATCGATGTTTTACGTCGATCCAGGCGCTGTCGCTTTCCTTGTACACCTGTGTAGCGAAGCCGGTCGCGACGTTGCAAAAAAATACCCTGGCTTCGTTTTGTTTGCGATTGAGCTGTTCGACCACCAGTTCGGTGCTGTTGGCGGCCCATTCCATGCGCGGCAGGTAACATGTCCGGGATGCACTGCCAGAAAAAGTAGTGCATCCCGGACAAAGCACTGATGATTGTCCTTGCGGACGAGCCGCCTGAGGCGGCTCCGGCTGCCTGCTGTCGCCCGGGACGAACATCCAGCTGGTCTTACCGGTGGCTACGCTGACGACGCCTACGCGACAGGGGGAAGGATCTTCGCCGGCCACGGGATATTCTACGGGTATGGTGAACGGATAGAGGGAGTCGGTATTGTCGATCATCAGGAAGTTCCTGACCTTGGTGGCATCAAGCTGCCAGTAGGCAATGCTCTTGCTGTCGGGGCTCCAGCGAAAGCCGTCGCGGCAGCTGAATTCTTCTTCGTAGGCCCAGTCGAAAGTGCCGTTGATCAGTCGGGCCGTGCCGTCCGTGGTAAGGGCGGTGATCGATCCCGAACTGAGGTCTTCCACATAGATATTGTGTTCGCTGGTATAGGCGGCTTTTGTTCCGTCGGGCGAGATCTTGGCGAACATGAGCGAGGAAGGCGGCCGGCCAATCCCCAACTGCCGGAGGGCGTGCGTATTTAGGTCGAGTACCCAATAGTCGCCGCGGGTGTTTTGGCGCCAGACTTTTTTGCTGTTGGTGAAGATGAGTAGCTTTTTGCCGTCGTCGGTAAAGGTATAACCCTGGACGGGTAACGGTGCGGCCGAGCCGGCCGGCGTCAATTGCGCGGCTTCTATTAGTACCGTGCGTTGGAAGGCGGGAAGCAGGTATTCGACGATGGCGTTGTTCTCGATGATATAATACCCTTTGCCGTCCTTGGCCCATTTAATGCTGGGGCGTTGAGCGAAGAGGATGCCGGCAAACAGCAATAAGGCGATGGTAAGTATATGTTTAGGCATGTGGCGTTGAATGTAGGGTGGTGGAAAGCCTGCTGCTTCCTCAATTTTGATCGGTTTTGGGCGGAATTTAGCCTAGGTTAGGGCATTATCTCGAATTCCTGTTTGAGCCGGATGTCGGCGGAACTGCTGCCGATGAGTACCTGGAACTTGCCCGGCTCGACACGCCAGACCATGTTCTTATCCAGCAGGGACAGGTCGTCGGGGTGGAGGACAAACCGAACGGTCTTTTTCTCCCCCGGCTCCAGCGACACGCGTTCGAAACCGCGGAGCTGCTCCTCGTAGACGGTGACGCTGCTGACCTCGTCGTGGACGTAGAGTTGGACGACCTCGTCGCCTTTTCGGCTACCTGTGTTCGTGATATCAACCGAGACCTCGACCTCCCCCCCAGTACCCTGCTTGTCCGGCATGACGACCAGGTTGCTATAGGCAAAACTGGTATAACTAAGTCCATAGCCAAAGGGATAGAGCGGGCCGAATACACTGGTGTGGTTTTCGGGCTTGGGCGCGCGTCGCGCGTCCGACGCCTGCGGGCTTTCTCCGGTCCCGGGCGCATGCTCCCCCGGCTGCGAGCCGGGTTTATAAGGAAAGTTCCACTCGATCTCGCCGGTAGTCTTCGGAAAGGTGATCGTGAGTTTGCCGCCCGGGTTGTTATCGCCGAAGAGGGTCTCGGCGATAGCCTGGCCGCCGAGTTGGTTGGGGAACCAGGCTTCGAGGATGGCGGGGATATAGCGGTTGGCCCAATTGATGGTAAGGGGCTGGCCGTTGATGAGAACCAACACAACGGGACGACCGGTCGCCTGCAGTGCCTGCAGGAGCTGTTCCTGGCGGCCGGGGAGGCCGAGACCCGTGCGGGACATGCCCTCTCCTACCCTTTTTTCGTCTTCGCCGAGGACCGCGATGATCAGATCGGTGCCGCGCGCTTTTGCTACGGCCTCGTCGATACCCGTCTGTTCGGCCGTGGTAAGCGGTGTAGGGATGATCTCGCTTTCGGGCCAGGTGCTGTCGGCGACCTCGCATCCTTTTGCGTAGTCGAGGGTAGCGGCGTTGCCGAGGTAGTTGCGGAGACCCTGCTCCACGGATGTGACAGTGAGGTTAGAGGGCCCATAGCGGCTGATGGCGTAGGTGGTGGCGGTGGCGAGCGGCCCCGTCACGAGGATATGATGATAATGCTGTTTGTCGAGGGGCAGGAGGCTGCTGTCGTTTTTGAGTAAGACCAGGGATTCGCGCGCCATCTTCAACATAAAAGGCGTGGTGCGGCCGGGTTTGAGCACTTCGTCGGCAGCTTTGGGGTCTTTGACGTAGGGCTGATCGAACAGGCCGAGCCTGAACTTGACGCGCAGGACTTCGGAAACGCGTTTGTCTAGCGTAGCCATGCTCAGGTTACCCTCCTTTACAATTTCCCTGAGAGGCAGGATAAAGGTTTGGGGCGGCGTAAAGTTGGTCCGGACGTTGAGCCCGGCCTCCATGACCTGGCGAACGGCGTCTTTATAGGTTTCGGCCACATGGTGTTTTGAAAAAAGGTATTCGACGGCTTCGCTGTCGGACACGACATACCCGTCGAAGCCAAACTTCTCCCGCAACAATTCCGTGAGAAAATAATAGCTGCCGGTGATGGGAACGCCATCCCAATCATTATAACTGCTCATGACACCCATTGGGTGGGCTTCCTGTATCACGCGGCGAAAAGCATAGAGATAAAGTTCGAACAGTTCGCGCGGGGCGATGTGGGGGTCGGTGCGGGCGCTGCCGTCGCGGCCGCCTTTGGGGACGCTGTATACGGCGTAATGTTTTAGGGTGGAGGCGACGCCCTGGCTCTGGACACCGAGGACCATCTGCTTACCCAGCTCCGCGATGAGGAAGGGATCTTCGCCATAGCTTTCAAGCGTGCGGCCCCAGCGCGGGTCGCGGGCGATGTCGAGGATGGGGGTATAAACATTGGTATAGCCCAGCGCCTTTGCCTCCCTACCGACTATCTCGCCAGCTTCGCGGACGAGGGCTTTATCCCAGGTGCTGCCGATGGCGATGGGCGCCGGAAGGGAGGTAGCGCGGTCGTGGTTGAGTCCGTGGATACCTTCGTTCGTGAAATCCACCGGGATGCCAAGACGGGTTTGTTCGACAAACCAGCGCTGAACGGTGTTGATGGCTTCGGCGTGACGGCTGAAGGGATAGGAAAGCGGGGTATTGGCAGAGGGTGTATTGGTGACGCCATTGAGGTGTTCGTCAATATTGGCGATGCCGTCCTTCCAGATCTCGTTCTTCCAGGCGGGGGTGGGCAGTTCGTCCTTTAGTACGCGGCCAAAGCCGTATAGGGTGGCGGTCTGGCAGGTCTTTTCGTCGAGCGTCATTTGACTGAGGAGGTCGGCGATCCGGCGTTCGACCGGCTGGGTGGGGTCTTCAAAGATGTCTTTTTGCCCGTTCTTGTTGAAATCGATCCAGCCGTCATGGTAGATCGATTTGTATTGGGCGGAGGTGACGATGGTTGACAGGCAGCAGGCAGCCGATACAATAAAGATGCGCATGTCTAAAGGTAAGGAGGGTTATTCAAAAAAATAACCCTTTACCGTCCCCTTTACCAGGCATCGCCTTTTTGGAAGGCAAGGATTAAAATGATCCCGCTGATCAGACCAGAGAAGCCGATGAATTGCTGGCTTTCGATGGGGATGTGCCTGTATATGAACAAGACCTGACCGAGAATGAGGAAGAGCGAGAAACTGATGATCACGATACGGCGGAAAGCGCGTTTTGAGCTCCCCTTAAAGAATCCGAAGATGGAAATCAGGGAAAAAAAGAGACCGACGAGGGTTGTCATAGAATTGTCGTTTTCATGGATAGATGATCAATATCCAATATACGACCAGCCCTTCCAATACACAATAGGAAAATTGCGTAAGGCTTCGTGGAAATCTACCGTTAATAAGTCAAGAGTCGGGCGGGTGTCGTGCCCAGGGCCCGGGCCAGGGCGACGATCGTGGTGACCGGGATGTCCAATTCGCCGGCCTCCATGGTGTTTATGTCACTGGGCGCCAATGCGGTAAGTATGGCGAGCTCAGCGATGCTCAGCCCCCGTTCCTCACGCAGTTGCCTCAGGCGAAGGCCGAGTTTGCGCAAAGCGTCTTCCTGTCTGTCCATAACAAACTTGATTCAAGATGATCAATCGGGTTTACCCGTCTGGTTGGAGCGAGGAAGTAAGAACGGAAAAAGCAATGACTACCGTATTACGGTATTACAGTATTACGAGGACAACCCGTTTGTAACCATTATTGTTCGGCCAATTCGTAGGAAAGCAGGGCGGCGGGTTGGGCTTCCAGTGCCATGGCCAGCTGCAGGAGCGTGGTAAAGGTGATGTTGATCATGCCCTTTTCGATCTTGGCGATCTTACTGTTATCGATGCTGCAGGCATACGACATTTCGCGGAGGCTAAGACCCTTTTCCTTGCGGAGTTTTCTTAGATTTTCCCCGAATCTTTTCAATACCTTTTTATCGGCTGGAGTAATCATATGTTCTAATGATGAGGCCCCAAGGTGGAAGATTTTTTAATTAAATCAGGGGTCTAAAAAGGCCGCAAAATGATTTTTAATAATTCGTTCATGGTGCGGGCCCGATGGCCCTGATAATCTTCGAATCCCCGGTACCGTAATAGCTCCCCCTGTTTAATGCTTCGCTAAGATAGGAAGAAAAAGAAAGGGATACCCGCCCGCGGGCCGCACAAAAAAAAAGGCTGTATAGAAAATACAGCCCTTACAAGGGAAATAAGATCAGTATGTTTCAGAGGGGGCTATCACAGGCCGGATCTGAATGAAAATTCATAGGTGAACTTTAAAAACGGGGTGTTTTAGATAAAACAAATGTAAAACAGACATTTTCTTTTTAATGTAGGAAAGTTTCTACATTGAAAAATAGATCCCGCTGATATCTTTGAAACATGAGCCCATTGGATCAATCCGTAACACCCGCAGAAAGCAAAGCGCCGCGCATCCTGATAGCCGATGACCACTCGATCGTACGGACGGGGCTTTCCGTACTGATCAGGAGCATCCTCAATCATGTTCATATCGAGGAAGTGATAGATGGGAATGAAGTGGTCAAAGCGCTTAGATCCGCGTCTTTCGATCTGCTCGTCCTGGATATGAACATGCCGAATACCGAGTCATTCAGCCTGACCCGATACCTCAGGAAGGAGTTTCCGCTTTTGAAGATCCTGATCTTTACCATCAACAAAGAAGTCTTTTTCGCGAAAAGATGTCTTAGAATGGGCGTGCAAGGCTATGTGATCAAACAAGGCGGGGAAGCGGAGGTGAAAGACGCGATAAGGACGATCCTGCAGGGACACACCTGGTTCAGCGACACGCTGATAGAGATCGTTTCCAGTGAATTGATCGGCGCCACAAAACACAACCCGTTCGAACGGCTGTCGGACCGGGAATTCGAATTGGTATTGCAGCTCCTCAAAGGACATGCGGTGACCGAAGTCGCCGCCACCCTGCACATGACTGAATCCACCGTAAGAACACATAAGTCCAGGATCATGAAAAAACTTAAGGTGTCCGGCCCCCTTTCATTGATGGACCTGGCCCGGCAGCACAACATCATATGAGAGATCCCACCTATTTATAAGATAATGAGCCTTTTACCAAAGTAGACGAATTACTACAGGATCATTGACGAATATCTATAATTTTACAGCATTAATACCGGTTCAAACAGGCTATTTAAACAAACCGCTGTATGAAGACAAACAGGTTATTGATCGCTGATGATCATTCTATCGTGAGGACGGGTCTGAAGACGGTCATGAAGGGCATTTGCCCATTCGCCATTTTCGACGAAGCCGTAAACGGTGATGAGGTGATCCAGTTGGCCAAAGTCAACGCCTACGACATGATGGTACTGGATATCAATATGCCGGGAACCGATGCCGTCACGCTGATCAGCAATTTGTTTGCCTATAGGGAGAACCCAAAGATCCTGATCTTCAGCATGAATTCCGAACTATTATATGCCAGGCGGTTCCTGAAAATGGGAGTGCTGGGCTATTTGGATAAAGAATCTGCCGCGGACGAGATAAAGAATGCGATCGAGCTCGTATTGAACGGCCAGCAATATATGAGTCCAACACTCAAGAAATATTTTCACGAAGACACCATGGCCAAAAGAGTGGACAATCCGTTTGAAAAGCTTTCTAACCGGGAGATACAGATCGCCAAGTATTTGCTGCTCGGCTATTCGCTCGCAGAGATCAGAAAGGTGCTGAATCTGCATTCGTCCACGGTCGGAACGCATAAGATCCGCTTTTTTGAGAAGCTAAAGATCAAGAACCTGTTTGAATTGAGGGAGCTGATCAAATTATATCAGATAGACCTCACCAAGATCTGAATGTCATCGTGACGACGGTGCCTTTTCCGGGTTCGCTGTCGATACGCAGTTCCCCGCCCAGCCTATGGGTCAACTGCGTGATAAACCGGTAGCCAAACGAAGTGGTCACCAGGACCGGTCCGTTTTCCGAATAAGACAATATTTCGGCTATCTTTCCGACCGTCATCCCTGCTCCTGTATCGCTGACAGTTACGATGATATGCCCATCTTTTTTCTCCGTTCCGACGCTGACGCCGCCGGCGCGGGTGTACTTGATGGCGTTGTCAATTATGTTTCGCAGTATCACTGCCAGGATATTCCTATCGGAATATACGACCAGGCCGGGCATGGTCTGGTAGTCAAGTGTCAGCCGTTTCCTGTCCGCTATATCCTTATAAAGGACGCCGGTTTCACGAATGAACGTCTCCAATTCAATAGGTTCCTTCCGAATGGTCAATCCATTCATCTGGCTATTGTACCAGGTCAGGAAGTCGGTGCTGAATTGGGAGATGCCCCTGCTGGAGGATTCCAGCTGACGCAGGAGATCCTCCACTTCCTCGGCCTTCATATGCTTAAAATTTTCACCCAGGTGACTTATCAGCAAGGACATTGAAAATAATGGCGATCGCAGGTCGTGCATGATGACGGAAAGCAGTTGATCTTTTAATAAGGTGCTTTGTTCAAGCTCTTCGGTCCGTTCCTCCACCTTTCTTTGCAATCGGATATTTTGCTGCAGGAGAAAGCGGTTCCGCAACCTGAATGACAGCAAGACAAGGAGAGCAAAGGTCACTGCCATCGATACACGGAACCATCCCATATTATACCAGTTGGGAAGTACTTCGAAAGGAATGCTGATGCGGGCGAAATTGCCATTCCCCCAACCATTCATCTTCCGGATATGCAGCGCATATTTCCCATACGGCAGCCGGTTGATGATGATCTTTCCACCGGCCTCTACGGGATACCATCTTTCACCGATAGGGTCCATTTTATATTCCAGCCGCAAATTCTCTCCCAATCCATAGAATGGCGAGGACACGGATACGACGATCCGGTTGAAGTCAGGTTTTATTCGGATGGACTGCCTGGCGTCAACCAGGTCCGAGTCCACCGAAAAATGATCGACAAAGATGGCTTTGTCCGGAAGTTCCTGGCCAAGGCTGTCCGGGTGGAAAGTAACTATCCCATTGAGAGAGGAAAAATAAAAATTTCCATTCCGATCGCTTATCGATGCCGGGTTGCATCCGCCGTTGAATTCATTGGTATTAAAACCCAGGGATTTGCCAAAATAGTCGAAAAAGACATTGCGGCTATTATCGAGAGAAAAGCTGTCCAGGTCGCTTTTATTGATCCTGAACAATCCATGATTGGTCGATATCCAAAAAAAACCTTTGCCGTCCTCCTGGAAAGTATGTGCAGCTGCAAGGTATTTTTGAGGATCGAGCGGAAGGGAGATAAAACGTCCATCCACATACTTAAAATAGCCATTGCCATAGGTTCCGATCCATATGCTGCCATCCCGGGCCCGGAATATGCTTCGGGTATCCGCACGCGGCAACAAGGGTTGCGATTCTACGCTGTTGCCGGCCGGATGATAAACGTAAATGCCATTGCGGGTAGCGATCCAGAAAATGCCCGGGTTGATCTCCGCGATCGTCTCGATCTCGTTCTTGACGAACACCGGATAGTGGTCAAGCACAACATGCAGCTTTCCGTTTGTCCATTGCATTACATTATTAGCCGTGCTTATCCAATCGGATCCGTCGCTGCCTTGTACGACGGCGGTTATATACGAGTCCAGTTGCAGGCTGTCTTCCACCAGTAATCGGCTGAAGCTGCTATCATAAATCTGCAGCCGGTGACGCCTGCTTAGCCATATGCGTCCATCTGGCGCTTTGTACAGGCAGCGACGGTCGGGTCTGTCCCCCACCGGGAACAAAATGTTCCGTTTACCGTCGGCGGGGTCGAGAATGCCGTTGTTGGTCAGCAATCTCCCTCCGGAAATGGTCTCCGAGGCCATAAATACATTGCCGGCGAAGTCTTTTACATCGAATACCAATGAATGAAATCTTTTCCTGGTGATCACAAAGAGCCCTTCATTTTGTGTGCCTACGAACAGCCTGTCCGAACTGCTGTCATATTGAAAGGAATAAAAAGGCTGATTCTCCAGGAACCGCAGTCGGCTGAACAACAATTTCGCCTTCAGTGTATCCCTTTCGATCGTCATCCGATAAATGTCATTCCCGGCCTTAGCGATCACCAGGCTGCCCTTCGTATAGATCAATAATCCCGGATAAGAGGAAGGGAAATTGGTCTGCAGGATCTTTGCCACCGACCCGTCGATCGCGATGGAGGCGGGTCGCCCGTTCCTGAAAAAAAGTATCCCGCCCTTCTCCCGGAGCACACCGAAAATGTCCTTGCAGAAAAAAGCCTGTTGTGTCTCCCCATGATCGAGTGACATGGGTAGCCGCGTGACCTCCCCGGATTGGGTGTTGAGATGATAATACCCTTCATCCAGGAGGCGAATGACGGCCTCCCTTTCATTCAGGACCCAATAGGTAGCCGAACGCAGGAGCGAACTCAGAAAGGCTGTATCAGCGGGTCGGTGCTTTGCCCAATCCTGATACAGCGGAGTCGGATCGAAGATGCCGTTGGAATGATAAGATATCAATTTACTCCGTAGGCGCGTTGCGGGAGAGTCGATGACCAGCCGGTAATCGGGCAATGCTTTGTAAACGATGGAAGGGTTGAAGCCCGAAAGAAAGAGGACTTCGCCTTGCAGGGTCTCCGAAATAGTGCCAAACCGGTTGGTTTGAAGGAAGGGCGTATTGGACGTATTGTAAAGAAGGAATTGCTGTCCGTCGAATCTCACCAGGCCGTTTTCGGTAGTGATCCAGAGAAAATCGTTCCGATCCAGCACCAGATCTTTTGCACTATTTTGGGGAAGGCCGTTTTCGCTGTTGTATTGTTTGACAATATAATCGTCCATGCCGGAGAACGCCGGATAGTCTCCGTTCGTTTGCGCCATAACAAACGGACCAATCAGAATGAAGAAGAACAATACCCTAACCCTAACCATTTAAGCAATAGTTTCTACATTAAATGTAGTAAAATTTCTACTTTAACATTAAAACCTACTCCTATATGTGTTTTATTTAATATATCCTCCTTCCGGCGCCACCGCGGGCCAATGCAATTATTGTGACTATTCCTTCACCATTGTATTGACGACCTCCCATGATGACTTGTCGCTGGACTTCAATTGGACGGTCTGGTCGGCATTCTCTACAGTGATAAAATATTCGGCCCGGTTCTTTTTGCTGTCTTCATGACATTCCGTGATCCAATAATCCTTGTAGTCGTTTTTGATGCCTGCCAGCAAGGCTGCCGGCAATTCCGTGGAAACGATATTGCGAACGACGTGGGGTTGACCATTTTGCGGAGTCAGTCCGGCGGCTGATACTTGGGTAAAGCTGATCAACAGGAAGAGGGCGGCGCCCATGATGCTCTTTTTCATAACTATTATTTATAGAGCAAAGCTACGCACGCGTGAATCCGGCCAGAAGTTAATAGTGGCTGGCGGTGCAGACTGTTAACAAGGATTAACGCATTCGTCCGTAGAACGCCGAAAAAACCGGTTTCGTCGCAGTTTTTGCCGGTGAATGATATGCATGACAAATCCGCGTTAGGATGAACGGTGAATGTCAGCGGATCTGCGGGAAGGTCATCCCGGTGATCTTACGATAGAGGTCGACGGCATAGAGGTCGGTCATACCGGCGATAAAATCCACAATGGATTGGGTGTCGTAGTACAGGCCATCCCGCGCACCGGTGATGGGGAACTGGCCGGAGACGAGCTGGAGCACTTTTTCAGATTTAGCGGAACGCGGGTTGAGCACAGCACCAAAGAACTCCTTTAGCAGTCCGCCAATCACATTGTAGCCGGCGATCTCGATCTCGACCACCGACCGGTGATTGTATATGTGCTCGACTGAGAAGGCGTCGATGGCCTTTATGAGCGCCGACTCCCGCGGTGGCAGGTAGTCGATCAGCGATTTGGGCAGTTCGCCTGCCAGCAGTTCGGCCTCCTTATCGATAAAGACATCGCGGACCCGGAAGATGAGGAGGTTGATGAGCTTGGCGCGAAGGAATTGTACTTTTTGATTGTCGTCGTTGATTGCATCAAATATCTTCTCCACCCGCTCGCGGGCGTCATACCCCGTCTCGTTGTCGAAAAAGGACAGAAAAAGTTCGCCGATCCTCTCGATGGAAATGATGTTGAGCCGGTGGGCGTCTTCGAAGTCGATGACCCGATAGCAGATGTCGTCGGCCGCTTCGACCAAATAGACAAAGGGATGACGGGCGAATACATTTTTTCCTGCATCGGGCCGCGGGATGCCGAGAGCGGTGGCGATCAACCGGTAGGTATCGATCTCGGAATCGAAGAAGCCGGATTTCTTGGTGGCCAGCCGCTGCTTGTTAAAGCCGTTCAACGAGTCGCAGGGATATTTGACGGTCGAGGCCAGGGTAGCATAGGTGAGGCGGAAGCCGCCTTTGGTGGGCTCGTTGAAGTTATGGGTCAGGGTACGAAAGGCGTTGGCGTTACCCTCGAAAAGGAGAAAATCCCTTTGCTGATTTGGGCTGAGCTCGGCGTCGAAGCGATGCTTGCCTTCGCCTTCCAGTTCCCGGAAGAAATTGCGGATGGCGTCTTCGCCGGAATGACCAAAGGGCGGGTTGCCGATATCATGGGCCAGACAGCCGGCGGCGATAACGGATGGCAGTTCGTATTTGTAGAATTCCCGAAAATCCTCACCCAGCCCGGCATATTTATCGCCCAGGATATCCCCTACCGCCTTGCCCAGGGAGCGTCCGACAGAGGCCACTTCCAGGCTATGGGTGAGGCGGTTGTGGACGAAGACGGGCCCGGGAAGCGGGAAGACCTGGGTCTTGTTCTGCAGGCGGCGGAAGGCGGAAGAAAAAATGATCCGGTCGTAGTCCCTTAAAAAAGAGGTTCTGACGCTCGGATCATAGGCGTGTTGAACTGTTCCTTCGCCGGCCGTTCCGGGAGGCAGCGTGACCGCTGATCTTGGTCCTGATCCGGTTCTTACGGGGCTGTAGAGACGTTGCCAGTCCATTTTTTCCATACGCTGTTACTTAATAATGGTGTCAAGGTCGTTAAACAATTTTTTTGTGAAGATGCGGCCGCCCTCGGTGAGCAAATGATATTGATCGTTAAACAGGGTATCAGTAAAGATAGTGGTATCATAGTAATTCCGATAGACGGCGTCGTTCCGCTCCATTATGGACCGGCAGGTATCGAAATGTGCGGCCAGTAGGCGGTCCGTGCCCGGGACGCTGCCGTAGCTGGCTTTTATAGGCGCCTGAATGAAGATGAGCCGGATGTTCTGATCCCGGAGATACGCCGCAACGCTGTCCATGGCCCTGTATTGGCCAGAGGTCTTATCGGTAGGGAACGGCCAACGTTCGTTCCATGCCTTCCAGTCCCGTTCCTGCAGGGGAATGGTGAGCTCCATGCCCCCCCAATGATCGATAGCTATATGCTTGTTGCTATGCATCCTGTGCATGATCTCCCAGACCGAACTATAATGCTGAACGTAGAAAAGCTCGGGAAGCCATTGTCTCACAAAAAGGCTTGTGTTAAAGTAGTTGAGGAAGGAACTATCTGCTCCAAACCTGAAATCGCCGAGCGAAGAGCATATGATCACGTATTCGGGGTGATGTTCCGGCACGTATACCTTTAATTGAGCCAATATGTCCGACATCTGTAGCCGCCAGCACGAAAAATTATAATAAGGCATCCGGTAATGTTGCACCAGCATTGCAGAATTGATGCTATACAGGGTGATGGACGATCCTATCGCCATTATTTTCACTCCTTTTACCTTTTGCTTTTGCATCGCAGCCACCTTGTGATCGAAAAGCGCGGAATCCGTGATGATCGGCGTAAGATCCAACCCGTATAGGATCACGAAACCGATGACAACGGGTATCATGAACAGCAAACTCTTTAACGCAAAAAAATTGAATCCACGTTTCATCGGCTGTCAAAATTTAAAATAGATAAAGTCAGTGTTTTTTGTCGCGCTGAATACCAGGACAATGGCCAACAGACCAAAATAGATCAGCGCCCGAACCGAAAATCGCTTTATGAAACCGATCTGCAGGGCGTGCCGTTTATCTCTTTGCCACCATTCCACGGAAAGCATCAGCAGGATAAATGCCAGCGGGGCCAGGGTATATCGCTTTTCGGTGATCACCAGTCGGGAGAAAAGAGAAGTAGAAAATATCCCTTTATAGTATCCCAGGGCCTGCCCCAGACTCTCTGCCCGAAAAATGATCAGCGAGAAAGACACCAGCACAAAAGTCCCTACCCGGTTTGAAAATGCTTTTATGGAGAACCGGGTCGGGCCGGCAGCCGTCTTCTTTCTTTTAAACATGGTACCGCTCAGGATGGCCGGAATATAGAAACAGCCGTTCAGGAAACCGTATACCGCATAGGTGAAATTGGCGCCGTGCCATATGCCGATGGCCGTAAAGGTTATGATGATGGCTGCGATCAGCCCCCCATTACCGTAATCCCGGAAGCGGATGCTCAGCGGGGTAAAGACGTAGTCGGTCAACCAGGTCGTCAACGAGATATGCCATCGCCGCCAATAGTCTACGATATTCTCCGCGAAAAACGGATAGTTGAAATTCCTGGTTACGTTGAAACCCAGCAGGCTGGCGATGCCGATGGCCATGTCGGAGTATCCCGAGAAATCGGCGTAAAGTTGGATGGTGAAGAGCAGGGCGCCAAACAAAAGCGAACTTCCGGGCAGCGTTTTGTACTGATCGAAGACATCCGACGTAAAAATCGCGCAATTGTCGGCGATCACGACCTTTTTAAATAACCCCCATAAGATCTGTCGCATGCCGTCCGAAGCCTGGTCGTAGTCGAAGACCCGCCTGACCTGCAATTGAGGGACCAGCGTACCGGCCCGGTCTATCGGTCCCGCCGTCAGGCAAGGAAAAAAGGCCACATAGCAAAAAAAGGCCAGCCAGTCCCTGACGGGTTCTATTTTGTTGCGTTTTACGTCCAATAAGTAACTGATCGTGCGGAAAGTGTAAAAGCTGATCCCGAGTGGAAGGATGATATTGAGCGTGTGCATGTCGGCTTTGAACCCCAGGGAGGAAAAGCAATTGCTCAGAGAGACGGCGAAGAAATTATAGTATTTGAAAAAGAAAAGGCAGCCCAAGCCCTGGATCAGTCCCGCCGCGAGCAGCCAACTGCGATCGGCTTCTTTTTTTGTGTCGGCGATCGCGATACCCAGCAAGAAATTCAGGGCCGTGTTACCGATCAGCAGGAAAAGAAATCGCCAATCCCACCATGCGTAGAACAGGTAGCTTCCTGCCAGGATCAGGAGATTTTGAAGCGTCAGGCTTTTTTGCACCAAACGCCAGTATGCAAAGAGGAACAAACAAAAAAAAACCGCGAAAGACAGCGAGTTAAAAGCCATGTTCACAAACTATTTTTTTCGACTTAGCAATTCGATTATTCCGTAGGAAACATACAAAAAAGCCACTTCCCGGTTGTCGAATAATGGCGCCGGCTTCGGCGCGGACAACAATTTCGCGTTTTCCTTCTCCAGCCTGTCGATCTCCGCACGGATGTCGTCCACTTCGAAACAGAGATGATAATAGGTAATATTCTTTTTGAGCAGGCCTTCGACCTGTTTGCCGGAGATGAGTTCCAGGTTGGAGCCATCCGACAGGGTCAGCAAAGCCAATTCGGCGTTTTGTTCCGGGTCGAAAACGACGGGGCTGCTAGCCACGATCTCGTGAATAGCGGAAATATTCCGGATCTCTTCGGCGATGTCCCTGCAGGCGATGCCCACATGATGAAATTTCATCATGGCTTAGTTGATTTTTGCGCTGATGGAGTCGATCATTTCGCCGATATTTTTCCAGCTTTGTATCTCCCGGGATGCGAACCTGATCTTGAATTGCTTCTCGATGGCCACCACCAATTGGATATGATGCAGGGAATCCCAGTCCTCTACGTCGTTCGCCGTGGTCTCGTTTTTCAGCACGATCTTGTCGTTGTCGAGCACATCGACAAAAACGTCATTTACCTTTTTCAATATTTCTGCCTTATCCATAGTTTATTTCAGGTTTATATGTGTTTTTCTAGTTTCATATCCGTCCAGGTCGAGGGTCCAAAAATCGCCCGCTGGTTGGAAACCCAGCCCCGGATAATGTTTGCTGACCATTTCGTTCTTTGCCGTCTGCCGGTATTCACCTTTCAGAAAACGGAAACCCTTCTCTTTTGCCAGGGCCACCAGGGTGTTCAGTGTGAAATTTTCCATCCCCCGTTTCAGGACCCTGCAGCTCATTAACCAGCTGTCGATAAACAGGGTCTCATCGGTCTCCTTTTTCAGGATGACGACGCAAATTATTCCATTGTCGCCATACTTGTCCTCCAGCGTAAAGGAAAAAGTAAAAATATCCGACGAACCGGCGAGCTTACCGATCTCCGCCTCCGTATAGCGAACCGTGCGTAAATTGAACTGATTCGAGCGCTGGCTGAGCTGCGCCACCCGGGGGGTATTGAAGGAATTGAAGGATTCGACGTCGGAGAGCATATTCATGCCCGCCAGGAAATCATCTTCGTTGCTGTACTTTTCCATCTCCGAGTCGCGCAGGGCCTGTGTCTGGTAGAGTTTTGTCCGCTCCCGGTCCTCGTCCGATATAGCGCCGGTCTCAAATAAGTTCAGGGTATACAAATACTCCAGGTAGTCGGCAGGGTCTTCTGGCAATTCCGGAACGGTGATCGCCGGGATGGCTTCCCGCACCATGTTCCGTTCGAAGGGGTTGTCGTCCAGAAAGACCATGGAATCGAAACCTATATTCAGGGTGGCCTGGATCTGCCGGATGTTATCGACCTTATTGTCCCAGTTTACTCTGAAAATGGCGATATCTTCTTTGGTGAGTACCATATCGGGGTGCCGGTCAAACGCGTCGAGGACCACGGACTCGGTGTTTTTACTGGCGACCGCCAGGATGATACCGCGGTATTTTAGTTTTTTGATCCAATACTGGAATTCGGTAAATGCCTTGCCGATCCCCAGTGTCCCCAACTGGATGTTCTCGATGCCATCGTCGCCGATTACACCGCCCCATATGGTATTGTCCATGTCCAGGACTACGCATTTCCTGATCCGCCCGACAAACGCTCCGACCAGGTCCAATGTGGTGGCGGCGACGGCAGGCAGGGCATCGATGCTTAACACCATATCGCTGTTCACGTACACGGAAGGATGGAACATGTTGAGCTTGCCGAATTGATTCTGAACGGTAGAGAGGTCGCACAGATAGAAATTCGGATGGCCGGCGGCATATTGCATCAGCTCATAGTTCAGTTTGCGCAGCTGAAAGAGAAAGGAGGCCTCCGTTTTATTGGCGTAGTTGCCGAACACGGTATCGTTTATTTCCGTGTAGTTGTAATAGATGATTGTCGACCGCAGCCTTCCTTCGATCGTCGTGCACAGCCGGCTGATCAGTTCGAGGCGGTTGCCGGCAAGGGCGGCATAGTCCTCTGGTTTTTGTTTGTTGTAGTGAAGCAGGAGTTTGTGGGAGGAATGAAAGATGATGATCACCTGCGGATCGAAGGTATAGAGTTCGGACTCGTGGTCGACGACCTGGCGTTCGATCTGGTTGAAATCGGCCTCCCATATCCGGAGGTTGAAGCCCCTGTCAAAGCCTGTTCCTCTTAGGGCCTGTGCGAGGAAGGGTGTCGCGGTGTCACCCAACAGGGCGACCCGGATCGATTCTAAATGAGAAAAATCCTGCTTTAATTTTTTCTTCAGTTCTGAAAAGGTCGGCATAACCGGGCTGTTATGGATTACGATCAAGGTTGTGGTTTATAATCGACGGTATTGCTGAGTGTGCCGATGCCGTCGATGCTGATGTCTACCCTGTCGCCTTTGGCGAGGGTGAAGTCATTGCCGGGTACGAGACAGGTGCCGGTCATCAGAAAGCAACCGTGGGTGAAGTCCATATCGCGATACAACCAACCCGCCAGTTCGGGCAGCTTGCGTTTGATCTGGCTGATGGCTACTTCGCCGTTGTAGACGCGCTGAACGCCACGGAAGATGGACATTTTGATAAGGGTGATCGATGGGATCGGCGAAGCGGGCACGTACAGACAGGGGCCCAGGGCGGCGCTCCGTTGGTAGACCTTTGCCTGTGGCAGGTAGAGGGGATTTTCCCCTTCGATGCTGCGGGAGCTCATGTCGTTGCCGATAGTATAACCCTGGATCTCGCCGAGGGAGTTGATGTAGAGCGTAAGCTCGGGCTCGGGCACGTTCCAGCTCGAGTCGTGGCGGATATAGACGGCTTCGTCGTGTGCAGCTACCCGCTGCGCTAAGGCCTTGAAGAATAATTCGGGGCGTTCGGCCTCATAGACCTTATCGTAAAAGCTGGCTCCGCCCGACGCGGCCGATTCCTCCATTCGGGCGTCGCGGCTGCGCAGGTAGGTGACGCCGGCGGCCCAGACTTCCTGTGAGCCGATCGGTGCGGACAGCTGGCTATTCAGCAAGGCATCGGCCTCGGTGGCCCCGAGGAACTGCGCACCCTTGATCTGGGAACGCAGGTATTGGTGCAGCCCGCTACGGTTGATCAGCTCATCCCAGGACTGGTGCAACAGAAAGAAGCTTTCGCCATCCTGGAGCAGGTTTCCCTTCTTCGTATGATAAAGTTTCATATGCTAGTGGATTGATTATTTCTTTTCGGCCAAAATCCGCCAAATATAATTATTTCCCCGACGGCCGACGGCAAAGATTAAGCGAATTTTAATCGGTTTAATTTCATGGTTCCAATTGTTTTTTGTAGATTATGTTGTTGTCCCTGCAACCTACCTCGCGTCCTAATCTTTCATGGAACACAAAAAGCTAACATCATCCAATAGGATGCCCTTTTCTATTGGAAACCTCTCCATACGCCAGCAGTTGCCACTGTTGATCTGTCTGCTCCTGCTCGTCCTCATCGTGCTATTTGGTTCTATTTCCTATTTGGGCGTCCGCCGGGCGTCGATGGCCATCGGCGAGCAAAGGCTCCAAAGCCTTACCCAGGAACTTTCTTCGATGTTCCAACAGTCTGGCACCAGCCTCTCCTCGACTACGCAAGCCTTCGCCCGCCAGGAAGATATCGTCCATTTTTTTGATGCGGATACGGGTAGTTTCAGCGGAAACGACAGCCGCCGGCGCTCCTCCGGCAAAGCCCTGGAGGCTTTGCAGAAGACCCTGGCCGACTCCCAGACTACCTGGGCCGATCTTCGCGACCTGCAGGGCAAAGCGCTGCTCCGGGCGGGTAAGTCAGCCGGCGGGTCGCTCATGGCCGGGGAAAATGGGAAGCGGTTTGTTGAGCCGGATGGAGCAAAAGAGGTCAATCCCGGCAGACGCGACAGCAATTTCGTCGGGAAGTTCTATCTCGCCGGCGACAGCATGTATTTCCCGATTGTAGCTACCGTCAGCAAAAACGGCAAGCCGGCAGGCTATTTGTTTCGATGGCGACCAGTGAGGGCGACGCAAAAAGCGCTTATCCAGCTGTCCAAGCTATTGGGCGCCAAGGCCGCGCTTTACTTCGGCAATTTCGATGGTTCATTATGGACCGACCTGCTGCACCCGGTATCCAATACATCCCCAGCCGCCAAAAACCTGGACAAGACAGTCCACTACGACCGGCCGGGAGGCAAGGTGATCGGTTATGCGATGCCGATACCAGGTACCGAATGGCTGATCATGGTCGAGTTGTCCGAGGATCTGATCCTCGAGGCCGCCGACCGTTTTTTGTATTGGATGATCGGAATCGGGGCCGTGCTGTTGATAACGGGCAGTTGGATAGCCTGGCTCATCAGCCGGAACGTAACACGCAGGCTCGACAGGCTGATGCATGCGACCGCGGCCATGGCCGGCGGTGATTATTCGTCGCCAGTAGCGGTCGACCGGCAGGATGAGATCGGAAGGCTGGCGACATCCTTTAACGCCATGACGATGGAGGTGAGGCATACGCAGGAAGAGCTGGAAAAGAAAGTCCGACGCAGGACCCAGGAGTTGGAAGCCGCCAACAAGGAACTGGAGGCATTTTCGTATTCGGTCTCCCACGATCTGCGGGCGCCCCTGCGCGCGGTAAGCGGCTATGCCATGATGCTCAAAGAAGATTATGACAATACCTTCGACGACGAAGCCCGGCGGATCACGGATAATATCCTGTCCAATGTGAAAATGATGGGAAGGCTTATCGACGACCTCATCGAGTTCTCCCGCCTCGGAAAGCGAGAGCCCAGGCGAGAGATAACCGATATGAAAACACTGGCCGATGACTGCGTCGCAACCCTTGTTCCGGCCTGGCCCGGGGAAAAATTCCGCATCGATGTGGCTCCCCTGCCCGTCTGCAACGGCGACAGGGACCTGCTCAGACAGGTCTGGGCCAACCTGATCGGAAATGCCATGAAGTATTCCTCCAAACGGCCCGACCCATGCGTGACCATCGGCGCCATGGAGGAGGAGACGGGGGTCGTCTACTTCGTCCGGGACAACGGAGCAGGTTTCGACATGAAATATTCAGGCAAACTCTTCAAAGTTTTTCAACGGCTGCACAGCCAGGACGAATTCGAAGGCACGGGAGTAGGGCTGGCATTGGTGAAACGCATTTTAGACAAACACCGGGCAGATATATGGGCGGAATCCTCACCCGGCAATGGCGCCGTATTCTATTTCAGACTACCGGCCTCCGATGAATGACTATAACCATACCTATATGCTTAACCAAATCGAAGTATTACTCGTAGAAGACAATGTCCATGACGCCGAAATGACCATTCGTGCCTTGCGAAAAGTCAACCTGGCCAATAACCTCGTCCATGTGAAGGACGGTGAAGAGGCATTGGAGTTCATATTTGCACAGGGAAAATTTGCTGACAGACAGCCAAGCGACCTGCCGAAAGTGATCTTACTGGATATAAAAATGCCAAAAGTGGACGGGATCGAAGTGCTGAAGCAACTGAAATCCCACGAATCCAGCAAAGCCATTCCCGTAGTCATCATGACCTCCTCCAAAGAAGAACAGGACATCATCAACAGTTATCAATTGGGGGTGAACAGCTATGTGGTCAAGCCGGTGGACTTCGAGGGTTTTGCCCGGGCGGTGAGCCAATTGGGCATGTATTGGCTGCTCACCAACCAGCCGCCACTGCCAATCACCAAATAATAAAATCATTACCCATATGGATCGGCCTTTAAAAATACTACATCTCGAAGACCTTGTCGCAGACGCCGAAATGGTGGACCGTATACTGAGAAAGGCGAAATTCGATTTCCAAAAGAAAGTCGTCGTCGACAAACCCGACTTTATCCGGGCGCTGCATGAATTCCAGCCGGATATCATTCTTTCCGACCATTCGCTGCCGGCCTTCAACTCCCTGGAGGCCTTGCGGATCACCAAAGAAGAAGGTATCAGTGCCCCGTTGATCCTGGTCACGGCCACGGTCTCGGAGGAATATGCCGTCAATGTGATCCGGGAAGGGGCAAGCGATTATATTTTGAAGGACAGGCTGGAGCGATTACCCAATGCCGTCCAGAACGCCCTCGACAAGCTCCTGATGGAAAAAGAGCGTAAGCTGGCCGACGAGGCGCTGCGCTCTTCGGAACAGAAGTACAAATTGCTGTTCGAGGCCAACCCGATGCCGATGTGGATGTTCTCGAGAAAGACCCTGCACATTATCGATGTAAACGAAGCGGCCACCGAGCATTATGGCTATACGAAGCAAGAATTTCTATCCATGCAAACAGACAGCCTCTGGAACGACAAGAACCCGGGGCTTTATCGTTCCGGCATCTGGAAGCAGAAAAAAAAGAACGGGGCGATTATCGATGTGGAGATCATCATACATGACCTTGTCCACGAAAACGAGGCCGTCATGCTCATATTGGCTATCGACATAACCGAAAAATTAAGAGCGGAAGCGGAGCTGACCAAACAGGCAGATATCCAGCGCAAGCTGATCGCTCAAACAAGCATCCAGGTGCAGGAAAAGGAAAGAGAGCAGATCGGTAAGGAACTGCACGACAATATCAACCAGATACTGGCCGCGACGAAAATGTATATCGATCTCGCCATCCATGAAAGCGCCGAAGAAGAGGTGACGGAAATACTGTTCAAGAGTCACAAGAATATCAATGCCGCCATGGAAGAGATCCGGCAGCTCTCCCAGTCCCTGGTGGCCCCTTCACTGGAGGGTGTCAGCCTGGACAAGGCCCTGGCAAAGCTAATAGGCGATTTCCCATCCGCGTCCTCTCTTGCACTGACCCTGGACACCACGGGTTATAAAGGAGACGTCATCGACGAAGACATGAAGCTCACCTGTTACCGCATCGTACAGGTGCAGCTGAGCAATATCGTCAAGCATGCAAAGGCAAAAAAAGCCGCTGTCCGGCTCAGGAAAGACGCCAACCTTGAGCTTACTATCACCGACGACGGCATCGGTTTCCAGCCCGGTAAAAACACGTCCGGCATCGGCCTGCGCAATATCCGGAACAGGGTAGGCATTTACAATGGGGAGGTTAACATTTCTTCAGAGCCCGGTAAGGGATGTGTCCTTGCTGTTACGATCCCGCTTGTATCCCCGATGAAAAAAAAGTAGATGGTTTGGGTGGCCGGCCCTTCACCGGATGATGAGCAACCAGCCTTTTCCTTTTTGGACGGGTATGGCCTCACCGACGGCGAAGTTATGGGCCGGTTGAAAATTGGCAATCTCCGGCGCTATAATAATGGCGTGGGCGGAGTCGATGCCTATGCGTTTCCAGTCGATATCGAGCCGGACGGTGGTATCCTGTTTCGCCCAGGAGGCCAGGGCAACCAGCAGGGAGCCGGGTTTTTGGTAGACGGTCGCGGGGATTGCATTGCTTTCGGTCTTTACCGGGCAGGCGGGGCTCCAATAGCCGATCATCGTTGTGCCTTGCATGCCAAAGTCGTCCCAGACCTTCCAGATGGGGCGGGGATCGGCATTGTCCGACCAGGGCATGCGACTGGTCATCCCATAGACCATGCCGCGCCAGGGGTTGCCGCCGCCTTGCAGCATCTCGCCCATGAGGCCGAAGGGGATGCCGCTGACCTCGGTGAGAAAGAAATCGGGCGGGTTCTTTTCGTAGTCGAAGTATTCGCCGAACCATAACCGGTTGAGATAAGGAAAATGCTCCATATACAAGTTAGCGCTGTTGTTGAAGCCGTCGCGGGGATTGTATTGGTTGGCGCTATGGAGGTCGATGATACCGGGATGGCCATCCTGCGTCAATACGCGCTTTATCCGCTTCATGGTGATGCGGTCAAAGGCCACGTCATCGAGGTAGATGCCGTCGACGCCGACATGTTGAACAAGCCAGTTCATTCCTTCGACATAGTAGTTATGCCATCTGCTCATGCCGCTGTTGATGATGGCGGCGTCCTTTATCTCCGGTACGAACCAGGCAGGGATGTAGTCATCGCCCAGGTGTTCCTGTAGCCAGGAGAATCCCTTGCCAGGCCCTGCGGAATAGATCTCGGTTCCCAGGCTTCGAAGGGCGAAGATCTCGTAAGCATGGTCGGAGAGCTCTCTTACCGTGTTGTAGATCTTGACCTTCAACCCGAGGCTATGCGCCGTGTCGATAAACCCTTTCATTTTCCGCCATTCTATGAAGGGATAGTTGATCCAGGGGTTGATGGGTGTAGCGTGATGGATATTGATGACGGTCGCACCTGTGGCCCTGATGGTTGGCACGTCATCGTATTTGTGGTAGAAGCGGGTAGCCCATTGGAAATCGGTATTGAGGGTATGGAAGGGGGTGATGAGCAAGTTGAAATTGTAATAGAGCTCGTCGCCTTTTTTCATTTGTCGTGGACCACTGTAGTTGTTGGCGAGCATGGACTTCCCTTTTATCCCGATATCTATGCCACCGCCCCCGCCATTGGCCCAGGAGGTGGGGGCCACCAGTGGCTTCTGTAAATAGAAGTTGGTATTGAGCGGCCGGGTATAGTGTTCGTCGCGAAGGGAGTATTGCAAGCCGGCATTGACGGCGCCGATCCAGGCCCCATCCTGGTTCTTATGTGCGACATCCCATTTCCAGTGGTACATGCTGTCGGGCCGGTAGCCGCCTTTCTGACCGAGGCCCATCATATAGGTGGCGGCTTCCTTTTGAAAGGGGATGTGCATGACGATGTCCTTTAGATCGATGTCCTGCAGGGCTGAAACCTTAACCGTATAAGACAGGAAGCCGTCGAATTCCAGGGAGGCGCTGACATCCATGCGCAATTCCTCGGAGACGCTGGTAGCCTGCCAGGCGACCGTGCCGGCGGTCTTTTGGGTGAATTGCAGGCCCTGTGGTTGTAGCCGCATGTCTTTTTCGTCGGCTGCTTTCGTAAAATGGAAGTGAATGCTTTCGGTAAGCAGGTTGTTGGGCGTAGCGCTTGTCTCCGTCATCTCCGGGGTAAAGTAGGTACGGATCTGCCCGGGGAAGCCTGTTTGATCAAGCAGCACAGACCTGCCCAGGAGGCCGATGAGGGTATCGCCCTGGATGGTCAGGGGTGTATAGGGGGCGATGATGGTATTTTCCTGGGCCAGTGTAGAATTGAGCCATTTCAGCCTCGTCATTTTTGCGGGCTCACCGGCTCCGCCGTCTTTCGCGATGCTGTCGATAACGGTTATGTGTAGGTTAATTTTAGTAGCGGGGCAATTTTTGGCGGTGACGGTAACCGTGCCGGTATAGGCGCCGGGTGTGGCCGTGGCAGGGATATCGATACCGCACCACAATGCCTGGACCTGGCCTGCCGGCACGTCCACCACTTTTGTAAAAGGACGACCATCATAACTCACGCCCGTCGTATTGATGGAGGAACACGCATCCGCGCCGATGGCCCCGCCCGCGGCCGCGCTCAACCTGCCAAACGCCACCCGCACGTCTTCCAATGGTTGCTGTGCATAGATGCCTAATTGGTAGGCGTAGTATTCGCCGCGGCGGGCGGCACCCGAAAGGTTCTTTTCGGGGCCTTTCACTGTCCATCGATAGGGCAGGTCATTACGCATGCGGATGGGGTGATCGCGGTCTTCGGGAAAAACGAGATAGGGGCTATTGGAATATTTCGCCTTTAGCGTGGCGGTCTCTTTGGCCGTCGCAATGACCTCCATCGGATAGAAGGTGTTGAAGGCGTCGATCGATTGGAAGCCGATGACAACACAATTTAACCGCGGCATGCCCACATTTCGCAGCCATTCGGCAGTAGCCGTGGTATCCGGCCGCCAATACACACCCTTAGGATAATTGCTTGCCCCTTCATTGCGATACGGCAGATAATAAACATAATACACCCCCCTCCCGGAAACAGGCTCAAAAAGCAGCTCCCCGCTCTCGCGGCTGAGCACCCTGGGCGTGGCGTTCATCACCCGCGCTCCCGTTTTGGCCTCCTGCACGATGATCCGATGACTCGCCGGGTCGCCGTCACGTCGCCTCCAGGGTATGAGCACGTGGGCAATATTGCCCTTCCCGTCAAAGCGAACCACAGCGCGATGATTGCCGAGGGAGTCGGGGTTCCAGCAACCGGGGCAGGAAGTGTGCGGGATAATTTGCGCACTGACGCGTGCGGCCGGCATGATCAACAGGAAGATCAGGAGATGCAACTTTTGCATAGACCGAAGTTAAGGGATGGAAATGATTCACCTTTTCATTATTTTGGAAGTATGAAGCACAGCAACAGGGTCATTTTTTTTATCAACCGGGGGGTACATCTGCTCGACCTGGCCGGGGCGGTACAGGCCTTCTATGAAGCCATCGAATATGGACAGCCTTACCAGATCATCTATTGTTCGGATGATGTCGATCCGGTGTGTTCGGCGGGCATATCTTTTGGGGGACTGGCGCATTATTCGACAGTGGAAGCCGCGCCGGGGGACCTGTTGATCGTCGCGGGTTTCGAAATGAGCCAGCTGAACCGGTCTAAGGCGTTACTGGCCTGGCTGAGAAAGGCGGCCGCATCGGAGACAGTCATTTGTTCCGTGTGTACGGGGGCTTTCCTGCTGGCGGAGGCAGGGCTGCTTGACGATGGCGAATGTACCACGCATTGGAAATATACCGGGCAATTGCGGCGGGAGTATCCACGTGTCAAGGTACTCACCGACCGGCTTTTTGTCAAATGCGGGAATATCTATACCAGTGCGGGGGTGACGACCGGGCTCGACATGGCCCTCTTCCTGCTGGAAGAACGGCATGGACCGGAGTTCACGTATAAGGTCGCACGGGAATTGGTGGTCTATATCCGGCGCGACGGCAGCGAGCCCCAGGAGAGCGTCTACCTGCAATACCGTGGCCATGTGAACAACGATGTCCATCTCGTACAGGACTGGATGATCCATCATCTTCAGCAAAAGATCAGGATCGACGAACTGGCGGCGCTGATCTATACCAGTCCACGAAATCTGACGCGGCTTTTCAAGTCCACTACCGGCGTTACGATCGGTCAGTACCTGGAGAAGCTGCGGGTGGAGAAGGCGGTGCACCTGTTGCGGCAACGGGCCAAGGTCGGCGCCATTCCGGGCCAATGCGGGTTGCAATCCACCAACCAGCTCAGGAGTTTGCTGAAGAAGCATACGGGACGCCTGCCCAGTGAACTGGTAGCGCCCGATTTGCCATAGCCCAACGGCCCCGGCACCCGTCCCAGGACGGACCACCGCCTTTTGTCCTGATACTACGCCTGTCTGTCCTCCCTTTTCGACGGCAGTCGCGGTAGCTTTACAAAAAAAATCATGCGAACTTTTTGCCTGTTGCTATCGCGCCGGGGTGTGCGAATTTCCTGCGTGCTCTTCTCGATCTGCTGCATTTGCAGTGTCCGACTTTCTGCTCAGGCACCGGACGCCGCCCCAAAAGACAGCATCGGCTATTTCTGTGCCATCTGCACGGGCGGATGCGATACGATGGCTTTTACTAAGCCGGGGGTCTGCCCACATTGCGGCATGACGCTCGTTCAACAAACATTTGCCGAAAGGCGTGCACTGTTAAAAAAACAAAATCAACAAATGACGATCTGCTTTTATCTGCAACAAGGAGTGGAGGTGCTGGATTTTGCCGGCCCCATGGAAGTATTTTCCGCTGCCGGTTTTCGGGTCATTACCGTTTCGCGTAAGAAGGGTCCTGTCACCTCGCAGGGCATTCTCAAGATCATGCCGGACTACACCATCGATGACGCGCCGCCTTTCGATATCCTCGCCTTTTTTGGCGGCGGTACGAATGCAGCGACGAAGGATACCGGTCTGATCGCGTGGATAGAAAGTAGGCGTACCAGCACCAGTTATTTCTTCTCCGTTTGTACCGGCGCCTTTATCCTCGGCAAGGCGGGTCTGTTGGATAGTCTGAGTGCCACCACCTTCCATTCGAGCATCGAGGAGTTGCGAACGGCGTTGCCCCGGACGCGGGTGCTGGCGAATGTGCGATTCGTGGATAACGGGCGGGTTATGACGACAGCCGGTATATCGGCGGGTATAGACGGGGCATTGCACCTTGTTACCCGGTTAAAGGGGGAAGAAGCGGCAAAGGAAGTGGCGGCCTACATGGAATACGATAAGTGGGTGCCAAATCAAGGGTTGGTAGTAGCGGAGAGGTAGTGTATATTTGTGGGATGTCACCTATCGCGATCTATCACGAACATCCCGACTGGTTCAAGCCTTTATTTGAAGAGCTGAACAACCGTGGGATCCCCTATACCCGGCTCAACCCCGCGGCTCATCAGTATGCGATCGAGGCGCCCGCGCCCGATTATTCGCTGTTCTTTAATCGCATGAGCCCTTCGGCTTATCTCCGCGACGGGGAGCAGGGTATTTTTTATACGCTCAACTATCTCAAATACCTGGAATGCCATCATATTCCCACGGTCAACGGTTATAAGGCCTTTACTTTCGAGACCTCGAAGGCCCTGCAACTGCAGCTGATGCAATCGCTTGGCATCAGGTATCCTAAGGCGCACGTGGTGAACCATCCCAGTAAACTGGTAGAAGCCGCCGAAGGGTTGCGTTTCCCGGTCGTCGTCAAAGCCAATATCGGCGGGAGCGGCGCGGGCATCACCAAGTATGCGACGCTTGCCGACCTCAAAGATGCTGTAGCGGCAGGCGGCATGTCGTTTGGCGTCGACCGGGTGGCCTTACTGCAGGAGTTCATTCCTGCGCGGGGCGGTTATATTACCCGGGTAGAGACGCTGGGCGGCAAATTCCTTTATGCCATCCGCGTCTATCTTACAGGCGATACGTTCAACCTCTGTCCTGCGGATATTTGTCAGACCAATACGGGTGTAGAGTTGGTGCGCAACGCCTGTGCGATAGAGGCGCCGAAGAACGGATTGAAAGTGGAAGGTTATACGCCGCCGCCGGCGGTCATCAAGGCCGTCGAGACGATCGTGCAGCAGTCGGGGATCGATGTCGGCGGTATCGAGTATATCGTAGACGACCGGGACGGGGAGTTATTGTACTATGATGTCAATGCCTTGTCCAATTTTGTTGCGGATGCTGTGAATGTCATTGGGTTCAACCCCCATCACCGACTGGTCGACTATCTGGAAAAGCGTGCTGGCGCGCGTGTCCTGGACCGCCCCGTAAAACAAAGCGTAAGTTTATGAGGTACGGTTACTGGATGCCCGTTTTTGGCGGCTGGCTGCGAAACGTGGACGACGAAAATATGGAAGCCAGCTGGGGCTATGTAAAAAAGTTGGCAGTGCGGAGCGAAGAGCTTGGCTATGACCTTTCTCTGATAGCAGAGTTAAACCTCAACGATATCAAGGGCGAATCGGCGCCTTCGCTGGATGCCTGGTCAACGGCGGCGGCGCTTGCGGCCGTGACGCATAAGCAGGAGTTGATGATCGCGGTGAGGCCTACCTTCCATAACCCCGCTCTGCTGGCCAAGCAGGCGGCGAATATCGATCATATCAGCGGCGGACGGCTTTCGTTGAATGTCGTCTCTTCGTGGTGGCGGGATGAGGCCACCAAATTTGGTGTAGGGTTCGAGATGCATGACGACCGTTATGCGCGGACGGCGGAATGGCTGACGGTGTTAAACGGTGTCTGGCAACAAGACGGGTTTAGCTTTGAAGGAAAGTACTACCAGGTCGCAAACAATACCCTGCAGCCGAAGCCGGTCTCAAAACCGCGGCCGGCCATTTATGCCGGTGGAGAGTCGGAGACGGCAAAGGATCTCATCTCTTCTACCTGTGATGGCTATGTGATGCATGGCGACGAGCCGGCGACTATCGGCAAGCGGATCAGGGATATGAAGGAAAGAAGGGAAAGAAAGGGGTTGCCGCCGATGTCCTATGGTGTGGCAGCCTACAGCATTATCCGCGAGAATGAGGCGGCTGTCAGGAAGGAGCTTGCCCGGATCACGGATGTGCGGCCGGGAAGTGCAGGCTACAATAACTATCAGCAGTGGCTGGCAGGCACGCAATTGGAGCAAAAAGTATCGCTCGAGGACTATTCCGTTTCTAACCGTGGGCTGCGTTCGGGGCTGGCGGGGACGCCGGCGCAAGTGGCTGACCGGATCTGGGAATTCGAGCGGGAAGGCGTGGATTTCTTTTTGCTGCAATGCAGTCCACAGCTGGAAGAGATGGAACGGTTCGCTGAAGCCATTATTCCGAAGGTCCAATTCGCATAGCGCCGATCCGGCGAGGGAGAAGGTTGAAAAGGGTGCCGGCAACGATACGCAGGTCGAGCGTTAGGTCTGCGTTGGCTACATACCATCTATCCCAATAAAAACGCTTAATAATGATCTCGCCGTCGCAACAGACGCCGTGTAGTCCTTCCAGTTGCGCCATACCGGTTATGCCGGGTTTCACCTTGAGCCGCCATTCGGTATCGCTCACGATCTTCCCGTAACGCAGACAGTCCGCCGGCATATAGGGCCGGGGACCGACGACGCTCATCGATCCCAATAATACATTTACAAATTGCGGCAGTTCGTCGAGATGCGAATGTCTCAACCAGTTACCCATGCGGGTGATGCGGTGGTCGTCATCGGAGGCAGGTGCGGCATCGGCTTCTTTATTGACGTACATGGTCCTTAACTTATAACAGGTGAACAAGCGGCCATATCGTCCTACTCTCTTTTGAAGAAAGAACGCTGGTCCGCGTGAATCCAATCGTATGAGTACGGCGAGGATGGGAAGCAGCCAACTCAATACAAAGACGGTGACAAGAATAGATACAGCTACATCAAGGGCTCGCTTCATCCCAATAATAACGCCGGTTGGCATGCAGCGGTTGCCCGTCGTGGTCTTTTTTCCTGCTGGTAGTTTTCAAGCAACCGATGGGTTTTGGGTCGCGTTCTATTTTTATGCACCTACACACAAGCATATTGAAGACGATCGCTTATTTCGATCTCTTCAGCTACCCACTAACCTTGGAAGACATCCGTCGTTTCCTGGACGTCAAAGCTGAGGAAGCTGCGATCAGTGAGGAAACGGAGATGCTCGTGAGGGAAGGGCGTCTTTACCGATTGGGCGCCTATTATTCTTTGCAGGACAATACAGCGCTGGCACTCAGGAGGCTGCGTGGCGAGGCCCATGCGGACGAGCTGTTACGGATCGCGGACCGGGGCGCCAGGCTGCTCTATCAATTCCCGTTTGTGCGGGGTGTCTGCGTCTCAGGATCATTGTCCAAGCGTTGCGCGGATGAAAAGGCCGATATCGATTACTTTATCATCACTTCGGCCAACAGGATCTGGATAGCGCGGACGCTGATGCATCTATTTAAAAAACTGACCTATATCCTGGGGCATCAACATCGTTATTGCATGAACTACTATATCGATGAAGATGCGCTGGAGATCCGCGAGAAGAATATCTTCACCGCCATAGAGCTGTTCACGTTGTTGCCGATGAGCGGTGACGAGGGGCTGGATAAGTTCTTCAAGGCCAATGACTGGACCAGCGAGTATTTTCCAGGGTATCGCGACCGGAGCCGCAAGGCCGAGGGAACGCGTCCTCCTTCCCGGATAAAGCGCCTGTTCGAGCGCGTGCTCAACAACGGTCTCGGCAACAGGCTTGAAAACAAACTTCGGCGGATCACCGACCGACGGTGGCGGCAGAAGACGGAGCAACAACGCAAGAACATGAAAGGCGATGTCATGACCCTGCAATGCGGCAAACATTATAGCCGGCCCAATCCCGAGATCTTCCAGCAAAAGGTGCTGGCGAGGTATCACAGCCGCTTAAATGATGTATTTAAGCGGCTCGACCCCCATTTTATTTCTTCCTGAATGAGATGATATAATAGTCTCCTATGGCTCGCCAGGGCCATTTCTTTTTCCATTTGTCTTCAAGAAACCGCAAGATCCGCCAGGCCCGCGGATGCCGCTCGGCGAAATGTTCGATATACGAAGGTGGAACGAGGGTACAGAGCCCTTCCTGACCAAGGAATTCAAAAGATTCCTTTGCCATGATCTGCTTTACAAAGGAAGGCTTATAGTACCAGCAACGGAAATGGAAGCCTTCGACATGTGCGAGTGTGCCCTTTTGCCTGCCGGCAAAGCGACGAAAGGCCGGTTTGGTATGACCGCGGAAAAGCATCAGCGTTTCCCAGGCGCTAAAAGGGGGCAGAATGACGAGGGTCACCTGTCCGCCCGGCTTCAGGAGCGGGCTAAGGGAACCAAGGACCTTGTCGAGTTCTCTGGTACAATTAAGCCCCGCGAAATTGGAGAAGATGAGGTCGTAGGGGCCTCTTTTTTGCAGTAATTGAAGATCCGAAAAGGAGCACAACTCCGCCGTGACGGCATCGCCAAGGCCTTTTTTCAGGACCTTCTCCTTTAGTTTTTCCTGCATTCCTTCTGCTATGTCCGTCGCGTGGACGGAGTGACCTTGTTCTGCAAAGAAAATGGCGTCGGTCCCCGTACCGGAATTGAGTTCGAGTATATGACTATGGGGTGGCAGCCAATGCAGGACATGGTCGCGCACCCGGCGGCGTTTGTAGTGTATGATGGTGTTATCCTTGTCATAGGCGTCGAAAACCAGGGCCTGTTTACCAAAGGCCTTGGCCGCCTGTTGCTCGTTTAGAATATCCTGGATCTCGTTCATGATGCAGTTTGCAGTTTTCTTAGTTTTCGTTTTGCGGCCGCAGCGGCCACCATGTTCCAACCGACCGTGGCGGCCACGCGAAGGCCGTGTTGGATGAACTGTGCGGGCCGGGCCAGGGATTGGGTGAACTGGCGAAGTGCAAAATGCCAACGATAGCTGCGGTGTACATAGCGGTGCAGTTGTTTGTAGAAAGCGGGTGGATAAGTGTTGCGGAACATGAGATGGAGCTCGTCAGAATCGGTCCAGTTCGTTTTTTCCTTTAGTTCCGACTTTACGCGTTCATAGAACACCGTTCCCGGCAAGGGATAGGACACGGAGATACCGATCTCATCGGGAAGCAGGTGGTTGATCATGCGGATGGTCAGGTCGATATCTTCTTTTGTCTCGCCGGGGTAGCCGAATTGAATGAAGAAGCCGGGGTGGATGCCGTGCTCGCGCAGGCGCCGGGTAGCTTCGGCGATCTGCTCGACCCTGGTGCCTTTATCCATGGCGTCCAGGATCTTTTGGGAGCCGCTTTCGGCGCCCATCCAGCTGTTGTCGCAACCGGCCCGGGCAAGGGCGCGAACATAGTTCTCTTGCAGCAGCAGGTCGGCACGGGACTGGATCTTGAATCGGAAATGCAGGTTCTCCTGTTCGACGAGGTCGGCGAATTCCTCCACCCAGTTGGGTTTGAGGCCGAAGATATCGTCGCACATCCAGATGTGGTCAAACCCGTATGTTTTCTTCAGCATCCTGATCTCCGCCACCACATGTTGTGGGGACCGGGCGTTGTACCGGTTGCCGTAGATGGGTTTTGCGCACCAGTTGCATTTATAGGGACACCCGCGGGTGGTGCTGACGTTGAGGGAAAAATAGCCGTGGTGGTCCATCCAGATCTGCCGGTAGCTTTCGATATCCACGAGATCCCAGGCGGGCAGGGGCAGACTGTCCAGGTCTTTCATCACTTTTCGGGCTGAATTGCGCAGGGGCAATTTGTTTTGCAGCCAGGCCAGTCCGGGGATCTGCGAGAAGTCATCGTGACCGGCGGAGATGGTGTCGGCCAACTCCAACAAGGTTTGTTCTCCCTCGCCCAGCAGGACGAAGTCGGCGCCTTTTTCCAGGTATTCCTGGTAGTGATCGGTAGAGTCCGAGCTCGATACGACGACCGTGCAACCTTGCCGGCGGGCGAGCTGGATCATGCGGAACGCGGCTTCGCGCATATTGGTGAGGCACATCTTCGTGAGGTAGTTGAAGCCATCGTCATAGACGACGAAGAAATCCGGTCGCATGGTGGACAGGGACTGGATGACCTGGTCGGGACTTTCCACGAACATCGTATCGAAGAGGGAGACGGCGAAACCGTTCGCACGGAGCAGGGCTGCGGCTCCTATGGTAGCAAGTGGAGGATAGGGCTGACCCGTGGCCCATTGTTTGGGGTCATAACGCATGAAGTAGGAATGAGAGAAGAGGATCTTATTCATTAGTTATATTTATTCCTGATACATAGCCAGTGGTTAGTGTTCTTATTTTTTACAAACCGGTTGCGGATCGAATAAGGGTTGTGCAGAATTGTGTAGTAAAAGGATTTGAGGTCCTGAAGGCTATAGTGGTAGTGGTAGTCGGCCATTTCCGGATAGCCAAAGGAACTATAGTAGGCCAGGGTAGTTTTTTTGGCGCGTTCCAATTCCGCCGGCTTATAGAAGCGGGTATCGAGCAAGTGGATCTCGCCGCCGGGTTTCAGGTAGGACATGCATAGATGCATGATCTTTTTCAGCGATGGAAAATACTCGATGGAAGCGGCGAAGATGATGCAGTCGAAGCGACGTCCTTCTAGTATACCGGTACGGATGTCTCCGTGGACAAAGGAGAGATTGGGGTCGTCACTGAAAACGCGGGCGGCCTGTTGCAGTTCTGTGAAATTGATATCGAGCCCGATGACCTTTGCGCCGGGGATCTCGGCCACCTGTCGGGAGAGCCAGCCGTTACCGCAGCCGACCTCCAGGATGTCGAGTGACCTTCGTCTGGCGGCGAGGTATCGGTACAGCCGGGTGACGATACGTTTGCGCGCCTGCCATTCCTGATAGTGAGGGTGTTCCATGGGCAAGTCAGGTAATTTGATGAGTTCGTCATCCGCGTACAATCGATTTTCCAGATCGCGGATGGTGATATATTTTTTCTCGAATAGGATATCACCGAGTCGGGGGTGCCCTTGTACCGTAATATTGGTCAATAGGGAGGAGTCGGGTAAATACATTGCTGACAATTTTTAAGTGCGATTTTAGCGTCCGGAGATAAAACGGCCCTTTTTTCCCAAAGGATGCCCGGAAGCTAAAATTGTCGTCATTCCCGGCAGCCAACCGATACCCGCAAAAGCCCGTTTATTCTGGCAGGATCATGGTATTAAGAAACCTCAGCGTTATAGGCCGAAAGGGCCTGCATGACATAATAACCGATGAGCACAAAATAGCGGGTATTGTCCCGGCGGGCAGCGCCATGCCTGCGACATCGCCCGTTTTATCCTTTGCCGATGCCATTGTCCTTCCGGGCCTGATCAATTCCCACGAACACCTTGATTTTAATCTTTTTCCGATGCTTGGCAATCGAACCTATGCCGACTATATGGAATGGGGACAGGATATCCATGTACGGCACAAGGACCGGATACGACAGGTCCTGGCGATCCCGCGGTCGTTGAGGACGAGGTGGGGAATGTATAAGAACCTGCTGAACGGCTTTACGACGGTTGTCAATCATGGAGAACGGTTGGATACCGGAGCGGAAGAGCTGGTCACCGTTTTTCAAGGCTGCTATTGTCTGCATTCGCTGGGTACGGAGCGGCGCTGGAAATGGAAGATCAATGCCAGGGGACGGGGGCCTGTTGTCCTGCATATTGGCGAAGGCACCAATCGCGTGGCGGCGCAGGAGCTGGACCGGATCAGTCGATGGAATCTTTTTGGGCGGCCTATCGTTGGGGTACATGGGGTGGCCATGCAAGAACGGCAGGCAGGGGTGTTGAAGGCATTAGTCTGGTGTCCTGGTTCCAACTACTTTCTCTACAACAAGACGGCGCCGGTCGATCGGCTCAAGAAAAGGCTGCCGATCCTGTTTGGAACAGATAGCACGCTTTCGGCTGGTTGGAATGGCTGGGAACAATTGCGGCTGGCCAGGGAACAGGGTATGTTGAACGATGAGGAACTGCTGGATAGCCTGGCGGAAAAGGCTGCGGCGATCTGGGGTTTTCCCATGCTGGGAAAATTAGCGGTGGGTTATCAGGCCGACCTCGTGATAACGAAAGGAAGGGATGCGGACAGCCTTTTTGCCAATAATCCGGAGGATCTGTTGCTGGTCATGCATCGGGGAAATATCCGGTTGTTCGATTCCAGCCTGGCGGAGCAACTGGCAGCAGCCGGCCACAACCTGGCAGCTTATAGTCCCGTACTCCTTGGCACTAATACCAAATTCGTGCAGGGCGATCTGCCGGGGTTGCTAAGCGAGATCATGCGTTATGATCCGGCGGCGGAACTACCGGTGTCGGCCGTTACCCGGAAAGAAACAACATGTCAATAAGCGTCGTCATACCAACTTGCAACCGAAGGGCGAGACTGCTTTCCACGCTGGGAAGCCTCGATCGTTCTTCGCAAGCGTTTTACGAAGTCATCATCGTCGATTCGGGGGAGGACAAGTTGTCGGGGGGGGAGTTGGCGGAGTTTTCGAATCTCTCTATCGTCGTCGTCGACTCGGAGCGGTCGGTCTGTATCCAGCGCAATATTGGGGTCAGGATGGCCAGATCACCGCTGATCTTTCTTTGTGATGACGATGTGGAAGTCCCGGCGCACTATGTTCGGAATTTATCCGATCATATGGACCGTCATCCCGAAGCCGGGGCGGTAACAGGCCTGTTCCTGCAAAAAGAGGGGGACAACTGGACGGCAGTCTATCCCCTGCGATCGTCAAAGATGCTGTTATGGAATTATATCTTCCGGCTTACCATCTGGGGACCTATCGAAGTCAGCAACCCTTTTCTCAAAAAGATCGGCGATTACTATCGTCGGAAGGGCAACCATATCACTGCCGCCGGATGGCCGGTGCTGACCGACTTTTCGGTTCCGTATTTTGTGACCCCGTTGTATTCGCTGGGAGCCAGTCTCATCAAAAAGGATTGGTTGCTGGCGTCGCCCTTCGATGAGAAACTGGACGCCCATGGAATCGGCGACAATTATGGAGTGGCCATGGGTTTCCCCGGTCAAAGGATCGATGTGCTAACCACATCCTATGTCTATCATCATAAGGAAGCCGGGAACCGGCTGCAAAAGCCTTTGCAATATTATCGCAGGGCCATCGCCCTCGATTATTTTATCGATACGAAAAAGCGCCAAACCGTAAAGAGACCCTGGTTGCTTTGGTCGCTGCTGGGTAACCTGCTGTTTTTCCTTTTTTCCCGACAGGGCGCCATGGCCAGCACGGCGTGGAGGTCGATCGCGGCGATCGCCGGTGGCAACAACCCCTTGCGGCAAGCGCAAAAACGTCCGCTTGGCAGCGCCTGGCTTTGGTTTGTATTTTTGTGTTATGCCGTCCTGCTTGCCTGGGGTGTCGCGCATCATGAGATGTGGGTAGATGAATTGCATGCCTGGAATCTTTCCAAAGGCAGCGGCAGCTACCTGGAACTCCTCGCCAATCGAAAATATGAAGGCCATCCGCCGGGCTGGTATACCTTGTTGTGGGCCGTCTCCCGTTTTACGCATCGGGTGGAGTTTATGCAGGTACTCCAATGGGTAATCGCCACTATCACCTGTTTTCTCCTGCTGTTCCGCTCCCCCTTTCCCACGCGGACGAGGGTGCTCATCCCGTTCGGCTATTATTTCCTTTGGGAATTCGGCGTATTCAGCAGGAACTACAATATCGCGATCCTGCTGGCGCTTTGCGTCTGCCTGATCATCCGCAAGGATTTCCGGTACAAAAAAGTGCTCTACTATTTTCTGTTGTTCTGTCTCGCCAATATCCATTTGCTGGGCCTGCTGCTCGCGCTTAGTCTGCATGGCTACTTCCTGTTGCTGCAACAAGAAAAGGGGCGGTCCATCGGCGCATTGACCGGCCCTGCGATCCTGGGTGTACTCATGGTGTTGCCTGCCGCTTATATGGCCCTTCCACCTGCCGAAAGCCAGCAAAATATCGTCGCCATGTTTCATGGGGCCACGTCGCATCATTTTTCCACCATTTATGAGATCCCCATCCGGGCCTTTCTTCCCCTCCCCGCCTGGTGGCGGGGACAATTTTGGAACACGCAATTCCTGCTTGCGCTGAAGGACAAACATCCCCTCTCAAAGCTGGCCCTCGCCCCTATCGCCTTTTTATTACTGCTGTACGTATATGCGTGTCTTTGGGAAGATAAAAAAAGCGTCGTTCTTTTCACGATCAACCTGCTGTTGAGTTTTTTTATCAGCATCATGCTCCTGTCACTGCTCAACGCGCGGTATTCGGGTTTCGTCTATATCAGTTTCATAGTAGCGTACTGGCTTTTTTGCAAGGAAAGGCCGGTCACGGACAAGTGGATCAGTCCGGTGAATTGCCTCTTCGCCTTGCAGTTGGCAGGGGGCTGTTTTGCATACGTGGCAGATCTCCGCCGCCCCTTCTCCTACAGTTATGCGGTAAAGGATATGCTCAGGGAGATCCCGGCGGGGAAACGATGGGTCACCGATTATTGGACCATGAATACGGTAGTCGCGTACACGGATCATCCGGCCTATTGCGTGGACATGCAGAAGAGCCTGTCCTATATCCTTTGGGCAAGCGATATCGCCGCCATGCAAAAAAAACCAAATCGTTATACCGATGGCTTAAACCGGCTTTTCGAAATAGGACATGATGCTGCAATTTATATGGTTACCCATGCTTCGCTCCAGGCGTTGGAGCGGAACGACGGTGAACTGGCTTCGGCCTATCGTTTTTCGTTGGTGGACAGCCGGGAAGGAGCCATCGACAAGGGCAGTAATCTTTATCTTTTTCGGATCGAACGGTTAAAATAAACACAGGGCAGCTATGACGATCGAGGCAAAACCATGGACAGGAAAGGATCTCCCAAAACGGGTGCTGGCCATCCGGCTGCAGGCCATGGGGGATGTCATGGGTACCCTGCCCTATCTGCAGGACCTGCGGAATAGCCTGCCCGCTTCCGTGGAGCTCGACTTTCTGACGAGGGAAGAAACCGACAGCATCGCCAAAGACCTTGTCCTGTTCAACCGCGTCATTTCCATCGGCGGCGGCCGGAGTCATAAAAGACAACTGTTACGAACGATGCTGTTATTACCCTGGCTGCTGCTACAGCAATATGACGTCATCATCGATCTCCAGCACAACGATATCAGCGGGCTGGTGAGGAGGGTGTTGCGCCCGGCCGCATGGTCGGCATTCGATCGCTACTCCCCCATCCATGGCGGAGAGCGGTATCGGTTCACCATCGAAGCCGTAGGCCTGGGGCCGAATAAACTGGAACCGCATTTCCGATTAAGAGAGCCCGGCGCCGGGCGCGCCATTTTAAAGCGTGCAGGTTGCAAGGAAGGCGAACCACTCGTCCTGCTCAATCCCGCGGGTGCTTTTGCAACGCGGAACTGGGAGATGGAGAAGTATGTGCAGTTCGCGCGTTTGTGGTTGACCGATTTTCCGGAGACCCGTTTCCTGGTGTTGGGAACGAGCCTGATCGCCGACAAGGCGGCATATTTGCATGCAGCATTGGGCCATAAATTGATCAACCTCGTGGGGATGACAACACCCGGAGAAGCTTTCGCCGTGTTGCAGGAGGTGGGCCTGGTGTTGTCTGAAGATTCGGGGCTTATGCATATGGCCTGGACCTCGGGCGTCCCCACCATGGCGCTATTCGGATCGACCCGGACGGATTGGGCGAAGCCGCTTGGGCAACACAGTTCCTACCTGGACTCTACCGATCTGGCGTGCGGTAGCTGTATGAAGTCGATTTGTGCCTTTGGCGACAACCGATGTATGACTCGTTATACGGCGGAAGCGATCCATCGGCATTGTTTTGAACTTATTAAACGCATTCATGAACCTATATCGTAAGCTGAGGCATGCAGGGACTGACTGGCAGGGCCGTTTGGGGCTGAACGAGCGGCTGTTCCGGGAGGCCAGGGGCGCGAGGATCGTAGCGTATCATGGGATATGCCGGTCTGATCCGGGTCGCTTCAATTCTCTTTTTGTCGATGCGGCAACCTTTGAACGACATCTGCAATTCTATACGGAGTATTTTCAGGTATTATCGCTGGATGACTACTATGCGGGCCGGTTCAGCGATTCGCGGTTCAATATCTGCCTGACGTTTGACGATGGGTTTGCCAACAATTATAACTACGCGATGCCGATGATGGCCAAATACGGTATCCCGGCGGCTTTTTTTGTAACGGGTATCAGCGAGGCCGGCTATCCTATCCTTTGGAATGACTGGCTGAGTATGATGCAGAAGTTCGGCCCATCGGAACTGGCGTTGCCGGGTGGGCCGGCGTTTATCCGCAAGGGGGGCCGGTATCGGGGGGTGGGCTCGGGCGAGGGTCTCAGAGAGCGGCTGCAAGGTGGTGATTTCAGGGAAAAGGGGCTATTGATCCGATCGGTTGGATCACCGGCCTGGATGCATGAGCATGAGGAGTATTGGCTGCAGATGACGGAAAAGCAGCTAAGGCTGCTGGCCGGGCACCCGTTGGTGACAATAGGCTGCCATGGCTATTATCATAACGATCTGGGCAGGATATCCTTGTCGGGGGCGGTGGAGGAATTGAGGCGAAACAGGGAGTATCTGAACCGGATCACGAATGCGGCCATCAACGCATTGGCTTTCCCGTATGGTTCCTATACAATGGAACTGGTAGTTGAAGCGAAGCGGATGGGTTTCGACCGGCTTTTGGCGCTGGACCTGCGCTTTCCGGAGGATGCTGCCGAGGTTAGTTTGAGGTCCCGGATGGTTATCAACCCGTTTATCACCCTTCACAATCAAATGACAGCGATCATTCATGGAAAATACTAAGGAATATACCATCAAAAGGCTGGATGCGGCTATGCTAAAAGATCTCGAGGAGCTGCATACGCTCGTCTATGGCAGCCGTCCCGCGCCGCAGCATTTCCCGAAGAAATACGACACGGCTTATACAGGAGTCTCCTATGTAGGGTATATGGCTTATCATTCGGACGGCGAACCGTTGGCTTATTATGGTGTATTGCCTTGTTTTATACAGTGGCGGGGAGAGATCGTGCTGGCGGCTCAGTCGGCCGATACGATGACCAATCCGAAGTATCGGTACAAAGGGCTGTTCGTGGAACTGTCCCTGATCACTTTCGAACTATGTAAAACGTTGGGGATAGCATTCGTCTTTGGCTTTCCCAATCAAAACTCTTATCATGGTGCGGTCAACAAATTAGGGTGGCGAATGACGCATACCATGGATCGCTTTTATGTACCGGTGGACAGTCTTCCGCTCGAACTGACCGCCAGTCGTTTCCGTTGGCTCAAGTTGTTGTACGGCCGCTATGTCGACCGGGTGTTTGGGCCATGTACCCTTGCGCAGCCGGGCCTGGGGAATGCCTTTGTCGGGGAGGGGTTTGGCGGTATCTGGCGCGACGAGCGTTATCTGCTTTACAGGGGTTATACTCCCAGCAGGGTGATCCAGGCCGGGGCGGCGCAGGCATGGATAAGGGTGAGGGGTGGATTAGTAGTCGGCGATCTGCAGGTTGGCGAGGCCGGTTTTGCCGAAACGCTCGAAGTACTGCGGGAGTTGGCGCGAAAGGCGGGGCTGGCCGGGATATCGTTTATCGTTAGTCCGGGAACTGCGGTTCATCGGCTGTTTGCGGCGGAATATACGGCTGAGCCATCCTTTCCGGTGTTGTTTCAGGATCTCGGCGCGACCATTCCATTGGAGGAGATCCGGTTCTCTTACTCTGATATCGACATTTTTTAGTCACCGTGATGCGCCTGTGCAAACAGCCGCATCACGGCATGCACCGTATCCTGCATGGTATGCTCCAGCACGGGCTGATAAACGGGGTCCTGTTCGAGAAGGAGGTCCCTTGTCTTTGCGGCCATTTCTTCGACACTCCTGACCACAAACCAGTTCGGTACATACCGGTCGAGGGGTTGACAGAAGCTGATGACACGGGCGCCTGCATAGAGCGCTTCCAGGCAAACTACACCGAAACCTTCGTAAGAAGAAGGGTGCAGGAATATCCTGCACTGCTGCATCAGCGAAAGTACCTCCGCATGTGGCCGTTCGCCTGCAAGTGTCACGTGCCTTTGCAGGCCCTGGATCTTTATTAGCTGTTCCAGTTCCTGGCGGTCTTCTCCATCGCCGCAGATGGTGGCGCGGATTCCGGGGAAACTGGGTCGCAGGGAACCAACGACCATGACGAGGATATCGTACTGTTTCAACCTGGACAGAGAACCCGCCCCGAGGATGTCGATGCTTCGTTTGCTTTGGGGAAAAGGCGGGAAGCCGTCGGGATCAATCGCGTTGTAGATCCGGTGAGCGGGGTGGATACGATGATTGCGATAGAATTCTTCCGCCAGGAAATCGGACATGGCGATCAGTTCATCCGGTGCAGGGCGGATGAACCGGACCAGCTTGTTTGACCGTCGGGCGTCCTGGCCGCAGATCCAGCAAAGATGCGGGGTTGCATAGCGCCGGCCGAACCAGTGCCCGACAAGAGCACACTCACCGCACCAGAAACTGAACAGGCCAAGTATGTGGCTCTCTTTACGGATGTCTTTCAGCGTTAGCCAGACCTGCCGCCAGAACAGCAGTCGGCCCGGCTTAGTTCGTTTGGAAGCATTGAAGGGGATGATGGTTACGCCATGCCAATCGTATTCCCGGGTCTGATGCGGGTAAAAAAAAGCCAGCACGATGATCTGCAAATGGGGGAACTGCTGCCGTAACGTTTTCACGAAGACCTGCTGGGTAGGTACCCAATTGGTCTCGGACTCGTCGCCAGGGAAGGCGGGCGAGAGCAAGACGAGGGTTTCAGGCTTGTCTTTCGGCTTGTCTTTCATCCAGCGAGATGGTTTTATTGCAATAAGCCAGGCTTTGCTTATTGTGCGTGATGAGAATGACCATTTTGCCGTTTTGCGCCAGTTGCCGGAAATGACAAAGCAGCCGGCGTTCCGACTCTTCATCCAGTTCGTTGAAGGGTTCGTCGAGGATGATCAGGTCGGCCGATTTGTAAAGTGCCCTGGCGATGGCTATTCGTTGCCGCTGGCCGCCGCTGATGTTCTTACCGCTCTCCGTGATCACTTTGTTCTCTTTTTCGGGGAAGGTAGCGATCAGGCTGTCCAGGCCGGAGAGTTGGATGGCTTCCTGTAGTTCTTTTTCACGGAAGGGCTGGCCATTCAAGGTCACGTTATTGCGGATGGTATCGTGGATTAAAAATGGCTGTTGTTTTACATAGGCGATATGACGCCAATAGCGTTGGCGGGTGGCCGGGTCGGTGGCTTCTCCATTGATGAGGACCTCGCCCTGGTCGGGTGTCAGGAAGCCGAGGAGGATATTCAGGACGGTGGTCTTCCCACGTCCCGAGGGGCCTGCGATGCCCAGGAAGTCTCCCGGGGCTACGTCGAGGTGCTGGGCGTTCAGTATGCGGCGGCCGGCGTAGGAGAATCGGACGGACCGAAATGCCACCGATCGGATGCCCGTTTGAGGGCGACCGTCAGCCGGCGCCCAGTCTTCCCCGGCACGATCGTCAGAACCGCGACTAAACGGCGCCGCGGCAGCTGTTGCCCGCGCATCCCGATTGGAATCCACCGCCCCCGCTTCGTCGACCGGCTGTGCCAGATCGTCTACCGTGAAGGCATAGCTGTGGACCTGTCCGCTCAGGCTCAGCAATTTTACGATGCCGGGGATGATCTTATAGGCTGCCGCCATGAAGACCCCGATCGTGATCACGGAAGAACCCTGGCCATGGGTGGACCATTGACTGACCGCTATCAGGATGACGATGCCGAGCAGCGCGAAGATCTCGATGAGCCTTGCGGGCAGGCCCTGGACGATCATCTGATCGGTAACGTATTTGTTGAATTGTTGCTGGTAAGTCATAAACCGGTCGAGGAAGACCTCGTTCCGCTGATAGACATTGCTCTCCACGAATCCGGTGATGGCTTCCTGAAGATGTTGGAGGGAGCGTTCGCTGCTTGTCCGGGCGTTGTTCCTGGCCCCCCGCAACTTCTTCCTGATCCAGTAAAAAACGGCGAACAGGGGAGGCAGCAGGACGACGAACAAGAGGAAGAAGAGTTGGGCATTGTACAGGAGGATGCCTGCGACGGACAAGACGATCAGCACGGATTGCGTCACCATCTGCTGCATGCCGCCCAGCACGTGTTGGCAAAAATCGAGGGGATGGTAACTGATCTGGCGGATGTGGACGGAAGAGTCGACATCGGTGTAGCAGGAATAATTGCCTTCCAGGTAATTGAGCAAACGTTGCCGGGAGACGCGGGAGGCGACGCGGTTGAGAAACCGGCATTGGGCCCTGAAGATGAGAAAGCCCATGGCGTTCTTGCCGCTAAACAGCAGGAAAAAGATCGCCACGGACAGAAGGGCGGTTGGTCCGGTGAACCAGGCAACGAGCATGGACAGGCGGCCGCCTCCGGCGTGCGGGTCCGTGTACACACGGATGATAAACAAGAGCAGAGCCAGGAAAGCGATGTCGGCGATACTGATGACGATATCCAGCAACATCAATGTCACCATCCGGCGTTTCTCGTCCGGCCTCAGCACACTAAGTACTTTTCGAATCAACTATCGTTTCTTTTTCAGGTTAAAGTCGCGGGAGATGTTAAAGCCAAAGTAGATATCACCCTTGCCCCAGGTGCCTGTGGTTTGGGTAAGGTATTGTGTTTCGAGCATACTTTGGCTGTTACTGAACACCAATTGGAAGACGTGACCGCCTGTCTCGATGTCCCAGCCAAGGGAAAGGGAGTTGTGGACGGTGGTGGACACGACCTGGTTCTTGGGGACGACATCATATTCCGCGTTGATGCTCATCCGTTTGGTGATCTTCATGCGGCCGCCCAGCCCTACGGCGAATACGTCGTTCTTGTCATCCACGGTCGGGACAAGGTTATAGTGAAGCCAGGTGGGTGTAACCTGCAGGGACAGTGTGCTGGTGACCTTTCGGGCGATGAGGAGTTCGGCAGCATAGGCAGTGCGGTACTTTGTGTTCAGGTATGTTTCGGACAGCTCAGTCTGCGTATAGTCCGTTACCGACCCAAGGATGCTCACCGACAAAGGCATACTTCCGCTTTCCGTTTGTTTGAGGAGCTTGTATTTCAGGTAGCCGTCGAAGGTCTTCAGGTAGGAACTGCGTCCGATGCCGACATCGAGATCGTCCGTAATGCCATAGTCGAGGCCGAGGCGGAGTGTGGCGTTGTCGAGGCCGAAGAAATTATAGGACCCGCTGTTGAGCTGGCCGAAGCGGTGCTGGATCACGAAGTCCAGGTTGTATTTAGCCGGGGACTCGATGGTTTGGGTATTGATGATATGCGTGGCCTTGAAGGTGCCGGTAACGTACGTGTTGGTCTTATGGGCCGCCATAGAGTCGTTGATCATATTCAACAGGTTGTTATCCTGTGCGCTGAGGCGGCCGGCGACAGCGAGCGAGAGCAGTATAAAGACAATTTTTTGGATTTTCACTTTTGTTCGTTTTGATGTTTATTTGGAAGCGCAGTCGATATTGACCTTGACGGTCATTTCCTTATCAATCTTATCTCTGACGAGGGAAGGGATGTTGACGTTGAAATCCTCGGGCTTTACTTTGAATTCCGCCTGTGCCAGCAAGTGGCCGCTTTTGACCTCGATGGTAGCCGGCGTCTCGATGGCTTTGGTGGTGTTATGGACGGTGAGGTTACCCTTGACGGTTACCTTATAGACGCCGTCCTTATTGAGCTGGACATCGCCGGTATAATTTCCGGTGAAAGTGGCCTTGGGATATTTATCGCTCTCTATATAGTTTTCGTTGAAGTGTTCCTGCATGAGCTCTTTGGGGAAGACAAAGCCTTTGCAGAGCAGTTGGAAGGCCAGGTTTTGTTTGCCGGCATCGATGATGGCGTAGACCTGGTTGTTTTCCGCCTTTATGTCCTCGAGGGCTGTTTTGGAATAGAAGCCGACAAAGCCGGAGCGGGTGGAATAGAGCTGGCAGGAAGCGGTGCCCGGCTGTAGCAGGGCCACGCAGCTGATGGCGATGATGAAAATATACCTGTTCATGATCAATTGTTTAAAATTCCCTGGTTGACCCAGGCGGTGATTGTATTTATCTCGCAGGAGGGAAGTTCGGGCAGGCCGTAGGGCATAGGATTGTACCCCGGGGCGTGCGACACATTTCCGACCAGGAAGCCATTCTGGGCATATACCTTCAATGCCGCATAGGTGCTCAGGTCTATGCCGCCGCTGCCGGCTGTATTGCCTTGTCCGTGACAGCTATAACAATTGTCCTGTAAGATGGGCAGGACCTGCTTCGAGTAGCTGACATCGGTGGTGTCGCAAGTAGTTGCGGCGGCCAATTTATCGGCGCTCTCCTTGGAGCAACTGCTGGCGTAAACGACGATACCGCCGAATATCAGGGCTGCCCATAAAAACTTTCGATTCATAATTGGTGATTCTGTTTATTTGAATAATCCTTGATGTTATTTTTCCGGCACAGCGGCGGGCGATGTTCATCGATCCTATCGCTCGGGGACGCAATCGGCCATGTTGACGTCCATGAGAAAACCCGTGCAGCGGCCCTTGACGGTGACGGCATCGCCAGGTTGGGGTTCGTGGTCGGGTTTTGTGCCTGCGAACAGTTGACAGTTCACGCCACCGCCGTTGCGTTGTGCGGAAAGTATCCAGATCTCGGCGTTCCCGCTATGTTGTATATCGGTCAATTTTCCGGTGATGGAAAGTACCTTCCCCATGTATTTCTCATCCGCGGTCTTTTCGTCGGATTGGTATTGGAGATAAAGGCTGTCGGCGTCGATGGACAGGTCGGATGATTCGCCTGCCGCGCTTTGGTGCGGCTTGTTGTACAGGTGCCAGGCCCAGCCTGCGCCGGTCAGTAGAAGCAATAGGATGCCAAACCACAAAATGGTCTTCTTTTTTCGCATGGTCTTAACGGTTAATTCATTTTTACCAGAGCTGACGTGTGATCCCGATATTGATGCCTGTGCTCATGATCGGCAGTTTGCCGGTACCCATGCCTGTGAGCGGTAGTCGCACATAGGGTTCCACCCGCAAGTTACCGACCTTACCCAGGCGTTGTTCGAATCCCGCGCTCAGGTTAACAATAGAAAATGGGTATTGGGACGGTTTTTTTATGTCCCATGAGCTGGTGCCCGGCCAGGATGTGCCGCCGCCGTAATACTCGTAACCATAGGTGTATTTCTCACTGGTCATCAGGTAGGTGGAGAACCCTGCAACCGCAAACCATTTGGTTTTTGCGCCCGGGTTGAAGGTATACCGCACGTTTAGCGGGATCTCCCACATATAACAGGTGCCGTTTACGTTGCTGAGGGTGTCATTGGACGGAAGGGTTACTTCCTTGATACTAAAGTATTGCCCCTCGGTGTAGTATTTTTTTCTTTCGAGGTATGCGCCGGTCTCTATGGCCCAGTGGCTGTTGAAAGCGTAGCCTGCAAGAATGCCGAAGGTGTTACCTACCGCTTTTACGGTCTGCATTTTTACGGTGCTGAGATCGGGGGCGCCGATGATCCCCGCATAGAAGTACGAGGTTTTGGTCTTCGCCGGATTCTTTTGTTTGGTTGCGTTGCTGTCTTTTTTTGCCGATGGTGCGACTACGTTCACTTTTAGCTGGTAGTTGCGGTCGATCGGGGCGCGTTGTAAGTCGTAGAAGAGGCGGTCTTCGGGGTGCTGCGCGCTGCTCACTGAAAATAACTCGCCCCCACCCGCCTGGTTGGCCTCGCCCTTGCTCTTGATAACAGTGTTAGCGTCCCCGAATGCACCGTTTTGGTCGGCCGGGCTATTGGTGTTGGTTGAATTATTGGTGTTGCTTGGATAGTGACCCACACCGCCCCCGCGTATCCCGTCGCGCTTGTGACTGGTTGTGGGTGATGTGCTCGTGCCGGAAGTGAACGGATTGCTCGTGCCGGTGATGGCATTGGCGGTTGGGACCGTTGCCGGGGTGGCTGGGACTGGCGCTGCGGAAGTCGTGGTCGACGCACCTATGGTTGGCCCGGTCGTGGTTGAAGTACCCTTGGCCGGCGTGGCCGTAGCTGTGGCGGCCGTGGTCGACGCAGCCGTGGTAGACGCAGCCGTGGTAGACGCGCCTGGGGTTGTGCCGACTGAAGGGCTGTCTTTTTCGGTTGTCGCCGCGGGTGCGTGGGTCGATACAGAGGCACTGGTTGTTGTGCCTGATTGAGTTTTGGCGCCGGTGTGGCCGGAGTGCCAGGCATAATAGCCCAGTCCGCCTAGGCCCAGGGGCAGGAGGACAAACAGCCAGAAGAAACGTCTTCTTTTCCGCTGGTCGTCGGTAGCCGTGCCATCGGCAGGCGGAGGAGGATCTTTTTCCAGGGCAGCAGACATCTTGTCCCAGTCGGAACTGTCCGTCCTTAGCGGGTATTTGTCGGACGCCCGCCGGAAAAGATCGTCAATGTCGGTGTCCTTTAAATTTGACATAATATTTTTTCACTGTTTTCTACGGTCAGGGCTTTCTGCAAATGTGCACGTGCTTTTGATAGGTTAGATTTTGAAGTTCCTGTCGTGATCCCGAGCATTTTTGCGATCTCGGGGTGCGAATAGCCCTCGATCACATGCAGGTTGAACACCATGCGGTAGGCAGGGGGCAGGGCCTTTACCATTGCGATCAATTCCTTGTACAATACGGAATCGTCGGAGGATTGGCCATCGTCCTTGTGTTCCCACACGTGTTCGGGGATCGGATAGGAATGCGTGTTGTTCATTTCCTTTCGCATATAATCGATGGCCGCGTTGATGACCACCCGTCTGATCCAGCCGATGAGGAGCATTTCCACTTTTTCCTTATCCCTTACCTCGAAACGGCTGAAATTCCGGAACATTTTCAAAAAGGCATCATGGGTGACCTCGGTCGCCTGTTCGTAAGTATGTACGTACCGGAACGCGATCTTCAGACACAGGCCATAATACTGGTCGTACAGCATTTTCTGACTTTGCCGTTCCTGCTGCGCACAACCTGCGATTATATGAAGTAGTTTTTCCAAATGATGTTACTGTCTCCCCTCTTTTGTTAAATATGGTACCAGTGTAAACGCCTCATTTTTCATAGGGGTTGCCTGGGGGTGGGGGTGGGGCCGGGGGAAAACCGGGGTCGTCAACGGGCCATCCAGGTCTGCCGCCTCAATGAAAACAATGGTTTTCTACTGTTTACCCATCAAAACGCGAACGGTCACAAGCAATTGTCCTGTATGGCGCTGTGTATGTTCGGCGGCGTGGAAGAGCAGTCCCAGGACGGTTGAGGGTATCCGGTCCCGGCCTACCGGACGGGAAAGGAGTAAATCGGTTTCCCGGGTCCGGCCAATCTGATCTAAAGCCTTGTCAATCTGAATGTTAAACCGATTGAGCAATTCCGCGACGGTGGCCTGGCCGGGCTGGGGCTCGCCTTCTCCCGCCAGGTTCTGGAGTTGGTGCGTGGAAAGGGCCCGGTCGTTGGCGTAGGTGAATAAGCGGTCCAGGACGCCGGCCAGGTGCTGCAGGTGGAAACCGGGGGCGGCCACTCCGGCGGGCCTTTCCCAGAGGAGGGCGTCGGGAAACCCGACCAGGAGCGCATTTACTTCCGCCTGGGCCTGAAGGAGCGCGTGAGCGACGGGCTGGAGCAGCGGGGCAATACCCATTAACGAACCGCGCAGCCAATATTCCCTATTTTCCGTATCTTTTCGCACAAATTTTTACAAAGTTACTCTCTTATGTACGGTAATACGCGAAAATCCGTGTTCATTTCAGGCAGCGCATACGAATACGGATCATTCGGAGACGAGGGGAGGGATTTTATAAAGGAGCTGAGCAAGACGCTGCTTAAGAACGGGTTTACCATCATCAGCGGTTTCGGGTATGGGGTTGGCAACTATGTCGTGGAGGGGGCTTTGGAGGAACTCTATCTGGAACAGGGCGATCGGATGGTGGACCGACTGAAGGTCTATCCCTTCCCGGCCCAGGCGTCGCCCATCGAGCGGATCCAGGAGTGTTACCGCAACGACATGATCGCCCAGGCGGAGACCGCCATTTTTCTTTTCGGCAATAAGTTAGAGGATATTTCTGTGCGGGAGGCCGACGGAATGATAAAGGAATTCGAGATCGCCCGTTCGAAGAAGGCGAGGCTGATCGCGGTGGGTGCGTCGGGCTATGTATCCGCAAGGCTTTGGCGCGACGTTGTAAACAGTTACGACGAGTATTTTGCGACCAGGGAGAATTTCGGGTTGTACGAACGGTTGGGGGACAGCACTACGCCGCCACAACAACTCATCGATACCATTGTAGCCATCGCAGCATCATGAAACATACAAAGAAGGTCTTCGTGAGCTATGATTATGATCAGGACAAGGCGTTAAAGGACCTGCTGATCGGTCAGGCCCACAATCCCCAATGCCCGTTCGTGGTTACCGACGGATCGTTAAAAGAAGCGGCCCGCGAGGCCGGTTGGGAGGAGAAGGCGGCATCCCGGATGCGGAATGCCGATCTGGTGATCATATTGGTAGGAGCGGCTACCCATAAAGCGCCCGGCGTATTAAAAGAGGTCAGGCTGGCCAGGAAACTCGACAAAAAAGTAGTGCAGTTGATAGGGCATAAGGATGGCCACCACCCCAGAGTAAAGGGCGGCGGCATCCTGTATAGATGGACCTGGAAAAATCTGGAAAAGATCCTTTATTGAAGTTCCAGTTCAGACAATATTTCTTTGTGCGCACCACGCATTGACTCACGCAGGGGCTCATTCGCCAGGATGGTGACGGCATCCGGCAGGGCGTTGCGGTATTGCTCACCGACAGTGATCTTCTCACCGGGAAGGTAGACGTATTTGTTGTCGAAAGAGACGATCTTGTTGATGGAGACGATATAGCCTCTGTGGATGCGGCAGAACTGATCGCGGGGGAGTAGTCTTTCCCATTGTTTGAGGGTGACGAGTACCAGGGCGGTGGGTTTTTCGTCCAGGACCAACCGCGTATAGTTCTTGCGGGCTTCGATGTAGAGAATGCCCGAAAAATCCACTTTTGTATATCTACCTTCGTGACGGATAAAGAAGAATGATTGCACTTGCTGTACTATTTTACGTTGAAATAAAGATGGTTTACCGATATTGATTGGCAGGTTGATGGCTCCGGGGTGTATCGGTTGCCAGGGATTCCATGAGCAGAACATATTTGTTTCTCTCGTCGGGAAAAAGCTTTGAAGGATAGTCAGGCCTCAAATTGGTTTAGCAGTTTTGGTTCGATAAAATTTCGATAGCGATCATAAGCTCTTATAATGGTCACGAGGTGGTCTTTGGGTGCTAGCAGGTCCGTCCCGGTAACAAAACAGCAGGGCCTTGTAGACACAAACCCCGGAGGACTCGACGGTCACATGAGAAAACACTACACTTTATATAACTAAAAACAAACGAGTTCGCGAGGGTTGCATGAACACTATGTATCTCTACACAAAGTGTAGTTTTTTAACCACCAAACGGGAAAGTTTTAGCGAAATTTTAGCAGCACCCTGGCCGGGAGGGGCAGACGGTAGGAAAAAAAACGGGGAAAAAAGGCGGATTTTGTTAATTCTTAATTACTTTGCAAGGCATAATTCCAAAAAAATAGGTCCACTGTAGAAACAGTCGACCTCTAACGATTGCTTGCCATATGAAAAAAGGTAGAAATATCTTTTTTTGCTGATTGATCAGCTTTCGAATGAGACCTCTAGCGAATGCCTGTAACGATTGCTGCCATATTTTTATCTCATTCTCTATGTAAAGGTACTACTCAAAGACGCTCCGCCGTAATCAAATTAGGGACCGGTTAATTATCTCAAAATGATATTTTCGATTTTGAAACCCTTTGCTGGATTACGTTTTAGTATATTTGCATCATTATGGCCAACAGGTTTTCAGATACCTTATTCCAACTTATACACTCCCTCGAAAAGTCAGAAAAAAGGCACTTTAAGTTATACATCAAGCGAAGTTCGACCAAGGAGGACCTGAAGATCGTGCAGTTGTTCGATGCTATGGACAAGTTGAACGACTATGACGAGAAGAGCCTGCTGAAGAAGCTTCCCGGGATCGAGAAGCCGCAGCTGTCCAACCTGAAGACACATCTTTACAAACAAATACTCGCCAGTCTACGGCTCCTGAAGAGTGCCGACAGTATCGATCTCCAATTGAACGAAACGTTTGACTATGCGCATATCCTTTATAAGAAGGGGTTGTTCCAGCAGAGTCTGCGTTTGCTTGACCGGGCCAAGGAAACGGCGAAGGCCAATCAGAAGTTCAATTTTCTTGTACAGGTGCTGGCGCTGGAGAAGCGTATAGAGACCCTGCATATCACCCACTCCATGCAGATGCGGGCAGAACAGTTGTCGGAGGAATCCAGGCAGGTGATCAACCGGGTGGATATGGTGGCGCGTCTCTCCAATCTTGCCCTTTTAGTGTACAGCTGGTATATCCAGAACGGGCATTCCCGCAATGAAAAGGACGAGGAGCGGATCAAGGAATACATGCAGCAGCAACTGCCTTCCGATGCCTGGGAGCAGACGGGTTTCTATGAGCGATTGTACCTTTACCAGAGCTATAACTGGTATGCTTTCATCCGGCAGGATTTTCTGATGTACTATCGGTATAGTCAAAAGTGGCTGGACTTATTCGAGGAACAGCCATTGATGGTGCGGGTGGAAACGGGACACTATATCAAGGCGGTTCATAACCTGCTGAATGCACATTTCGATCTGCGCAACTATGAGCGGTTCGCGAAGGTGCTTCAGGCCTTCGAGGAGTTCAGTCAAACGGAGCGGGTGCAGGAGAATGACAACTTCCGCATCCAGTGTTTTGTGTATATCACGACGGCGAAGATCAACCAGGTCTTTATGGTGGGGAATTTCAAGGATGGGTTACTACTGGTTCCCGAGATAGAGCAGAAGCTGACCGATTATGATCTGTTCATCGACCGGCATCGTATCCTGGTGCTGAACTATAAGATCGCGTCTTTGTATTTCGGCAGCGGGGATTTTGATACCTGTATCGATTATCTCCAGCGGATCATGAATGACCAGATGGACCTGCGGAATGACCTGCAGTGTTATGCCCGGGTGCTGCACCTGATGGCGCACTACGAGCTCAGGAATTTCGATCTGATGGAGTCGCTGACCAAGTCCGTTTACCGGTTTATGGCGAGACGGGAACGGTTGACAAAGGTCGAGGAGGAGATGTTCAAATTCCTGCGTACGTCCTTCCAGACCTCGCGTGCCAATCTGAAGGCAGAGTTTGAGAAGTTCCTGCATAAGCTCAAGGAATTCGAGAAGAGCAGGTTCGAGGCCCGGGCCTTTGCTTATCTGGACCTGGTGTCCTGGGTAGAGAGCAAGGTCTCGCTGCGGCCGATGAGTGAGATCATTGCCGACAAGTACCGGCGAAGCAAGCGGAAGATGCAGACCGCGGAAGCCTAAGGAAGCCAGATCTCCCCGCCCCTATGCACGGACCTCAAAGGCCTAATCCAGCCGAAAGATATCTTTCAGGGCGCGGCGGGCGGCATGGAAGCCGCACATGCCGTGGACGCCTCCGCCGGGCGGCGTGGAAGCGCTGCAGAGGTAGATGCCGTGCGCCGACGTGCGATAGGGCGAGCTCCGCAGTGCGGGGCGGGTGAAAAGCTGGCCAATATCCAGGTTTCCGCCGTTGATGTCTCCACCGATATAGTTTGGGTTATACTCCTCCATTTGGGCCGTGTCCATGGTATGGCGGGCGAGTATGCGTTCCCGGAAGCCGGGGGCGACACGTTCCACCTGTTCTTCTATGGCGTTGGTCATATCCCTGCGGGAACCGTTGGGCACATGGCAATAGGCCCAGCCGGTATGTTTGCCTTCGGGTGCGCGGGTGTCATCGAAGAGGCTTTGTTGTGTCAGCAATACAAAGGGTTTTTCCGGATGGCCGCCAGCGGCGGTGAACGCTTCGGCGGCGGCGATCTCTTCCAGTGTGCCGCCGAGATGTACTGTTCCGGCTTCCCGGCATTCCGGCGCCGTAAAGGGGATGCGGCCGGCGAGGGCCCAATCGCATTTGAATACGCCGCGGCCGTAGCGGTATCTTTCGAGTTGCCGGCGGTAGAGGGAAGACCAGGTATGGCCGCCCAATTGCAGGAGTTGCCTGGGGGAGACATCGAGCAGGAGGGCCCGGGAAGAAGGCAGTTGGGAGAGGCTGCTGATATAGGTGCCAGTCTGTATGGTGCCGCCCAGTTCGGTAAAGTATTCGCCGAGGGCCTTTGCGAGTGCCGAAGCGCCGGTGCGTGGGAATGGCCAGCCTTTACCGTGGCCGGCCATCAGGAAGATGAGGCTTACGGCGGCTGTCGCGAGGCTGGTCAGGGGCTGCATGGAATGGGCGGCCATCCCCGCGAGCAGGCCTCTTGCTTCCCGGGTTTGAAAGCGGCGGGCAAGGGTGGTGACCGAGGGCAGGCCTTTAAGTCCGAAGGCGGCGAGTTCCAGCGGGTGTGCGGGAAAGTGGAGCGGCCCCAGCAATTCGGGCGCCAACTGCTCCCAGTCCTTTACCAGCGGGTCCATTAGTCGGTGGTAGGCCTGTTGGTCTTTTCCTAAACCTTTGGCTGTGGCGTCTACCGAGGCAACCAGGGAGGCCGCGATGCCGTCATTAAAGGGATGGGCGGCCGCAACGGGCGGGGTGACCCATTGCAATCCGTATTTTTCGAGGGGGAGGGTGTTGAAAAAGGGCGAGGCGGCTGCCAGGGGGTGGATGGCGGAGCAGATATCGTGGATAAAGCCGGGCAGGGTCAGTTCAGCGGATCTGAGGCCACCGCCAATCACCTGCTTTCCTTCTATGAGCAGAACGGTCAGGCCCTTTTGTTGGAGCGTGATCGCTGCTGCCAGTCCGTTTGGTCCGGAACCCAATACTACCGCATCAAAGTCGTTTTTGACCATACATAAAAGTACGTCCGATCCTAAACCGACAAATAATTATTTTTAATGGAACAGTTGCCAACAATATGAAAAGTCTATTCTTTCTTATCGCGCTGGCTGCCGCTATCCCAGTCTGCGCGCAATCGACCGATAAGAAGGCCGCCATTCAAAGCCTTGTCGAGTCCAAGAACTATGTGTTCCGGGCGCAGACGGCGATGCCTCAAACCGGCCAGGTGCGTAATCTCACGTCGATCTATGACCTGAAGATAACGACCAATTCGATCATCAGTGACCTACCCTATTTTGGGCGGGCGTATGCCCCCGAGGACCCAAACGAAGGAGGCATTGTATTTACTTCGAATGACTTCACGTACACCTCGAAGCCGAAGAAAAAAGGGGGGTGGGAGATCGAGATCAAGCCGAACGATGTCAGAACGGATGTCAGGCAGATGTGGCTGACCATTACGGTGGACGGATATGCGACATTAAGGGTGATCGGCAACAACAGGAATCCCATCTCGTTTAGCGGTCAGGTCTTTTCGGTCGATTCGCAATAGGATGGATCGGAAAACATATCTTTAGTGCCATATATTTGTCAACATGAAAAATCTTTTCCTTATTTTATTGCTCGCGGCCACCGTCCCCGTTTGCGCTCAGACCGACAGAGCCACCGCCATCAAAGGGCTGGTCGATGCAAAAAGCTACGATTTCCACGCCACGACCGCCACGGCAATGGATGGCATGGTCAAAAATCTTACTTCGGAATACCTGGTAAAAATGACGCCAGACTCCATCGTCGCCTCCCTTCCCTATTTTGGTCGCGCCACCGCACCTACCATGGACGGCGACGGGATCAACTTTACGACAAAAGACTTTTCGTATGATTCCCGTCCAACAAAGAAAGGCGGTTGGGAGATCACGATCAGGCCAAAGGATGATGCCAAAAGGTCCGTCAGCCAGTTGTATGTCTCCATCCAGTCGAATGGTCTTACGACCGTGCGGGTGATGGGCACCAACAAGGACCCCATTTCATTCGACGGTGAGATCACCTCCCCCGGTGTGCAATAGCGGGCGGTGTTCACCGGATGACCGGCGCATATAGATCGGGTGTAGTGATCTCCATGTACAGGTCAGGATGAGCGATCGGCTTCCAGCCGAATTGACTGTATAAACCATGCGCGTCCCCTGTGAGCAATATCCAGCGACGTAGTCCCTGCAGATCCGGATGGGACATGATCTCGGCGACGAGCCGCTTTGAGAGCCCCTTCCCCCGATGCTCCGCTATGACAAACACGTCCCCGAGATATGCAATGGTCGCATAATCGCTGATAATGCGGGCGAAACCGACCTGTTGTTCGCCGAGGTAAACACCAAAACAAAGCGAATTTTCCACAGATCGCCTAACGGTATCCATCGGGATGTTCAGGCACCAATATGCCTGGGTCGACAGGAACAGATGAATGAATGGCAGGTCGAGCCTCGACTTGTCGGATGAGATAGTGTAATCGTCTGTGATACTTTGCATAAAGCGAAATTATTAATTATCTTGCCATTGTGTTTGCCGGAACAAAAAAAATCCTACTAGTCCTCCTCGCCGGTTTATGCTGGCATACCGTCGCCGCGCAGACAAGGTTTATCAAAGGCACCGTCCTCGATTCCGCTTCCCATCTGCCCGTCGCCAATGCCAGCGTCACCCTGCCAAACGGCCGTCGCGGCGTGTTGACGGACGCCAAAGGTAATTTCAGCTTTCCCGCGGACAAACCGGTCCCAAAACTCGCCATCTCGGCCATGGGTTTCGGCAGCGTATTCGTCACCGTAGGAGAACACAGGAGCGAACCCCTGATCATCTACCTCCCAAAGACTTTCGAACTGCTCCAGGACGTCATCGTCAGACGAAAGCTCAAATACCACAATAAGAACAATCCGGCGGTGGAACTGATCCGTAAGGTAATTGCCAATAAGGCCATGAACGGACCTGGCGCGGACGCCTATGACTCCTACCGTCAATATGAGAAGACGAGGCTTTTGCTGGACAATATCCCACGTTTACTGATCAATAATTTTCTGCTAAAGAGATACAGTTTCATTTTTGACAACAAGGATACGACGGTCATACCAGGCAAGTCGCTTGTTCCCGTTTATATTGAAGAAGTGTCTTCGGAGAAATACTATCGCAAGCATCCAAAGGATGAAAAGAAGATGGTCCTTGGTCATAAGAGCGTCGACTACGGGGAATTCCTGGACATGAAGGGGATCAGCGCCGTGATCAACCGGCTTTATGAGGATATCAATATCTATGATAATACGATCGACGCCTTTACCATGCAGTTCATGAGCCCAATTGCAGAGATCGCGCCGACCTTCTATATGTATTTTATCCGGGATACGGTGGTCGAAGAAGGGGTGAAGCTGGTGCACCTGGATTTTCAGCCGCGGAACCCGGAAGACCTTTTGTTTCGCGGCACGTTGTACATTACCCTGGATGGCAATTATGCCGTGCGCAAGGCCGATCTCGGCGTCGCCAGGCATGTCAACCTGAATTATGTCAGGGAATTCAAGGTCAGCCAGGATTTCGAAAAGGGCCCCGGGGACCATTACCATCTGACATCCTCGGATATGATCGCCCTTTTCAGTCCTTTTAAAACATCGTCCGGCGTAGTGGGGGAACGGATCGTAAAAGTGGACAGGTTTAGTCCTGCGCCGGTGGCCGACAGTCTGTTCAACGGCCCGGCGATCGACAGCAGCCTGCAGGTGGAGTCAAAACCGGATAGTTTTTGGACGGGAGGGCGGCCTGTGGCGCTCAGCACCAACGAGGCGAAGACCTATTCCAATACCGACAGCCTGGTGCACATGAAGTCCTACCACCGCCTGATGGACTATACCACGGCCTTTACGGCGGGGTATAAATCGGCCGGGCCGCTGGACGTAGGCCCCATCGGTAGTTTTTATACGTTCGATCCGCCCGAGGGGCAGCGCCTGAAGCTGGGAGCCCGCACCACCACCCGGCTCAATACACGGTACTACGGAGAATCCTATGTCGCCTATGGCACCAGGGACAACCGATGGAAATATTTTGGCAGTGCCACTTATGCTTTCAACAATAAATCCATCTATACTTTCCCGTTGCATTATCTGCAGGTCAGCTACATGAACGATGCGCGGGCCCTGGGCCAGGAAAACGCCTTTGCCGTCGCCAACAATTTCTTTACGTCGTTCAGTCATGGCGACAACAGCAAATGGCTTTACAGCCATCTGGCGCGGATGAGCTATATCCAGGAGTTCAGCAGCCATTTTTCCTATACACTGGGGATGAAATACTGGCAGCAGTCGCCTACTGACTCGCTGCATTATATTTATAAGAATATGGCGGATCAGTCGGATACCGTGCCCCGGCTTACCACCGGCGAACTTTCGGCTTCTATCCGGTGGGCGCCGCACGAGACCTTTTTGCAGAATAAGGCGGGGAGGGTGAATGTGACCAACCGGTATCCTATCATTACGCTACAATATGCCAGGGGGATAAAGGGATTGTTCGGTGGTCAGTTCAACTATGACGCGCTCCATTTGAATATCTATAAGCGTGTTTATGTCTCGCCGATCGGCTTTTCCGATGTCACGTTCGATGCCGGCTGGCTTGGCGGCAACCTGCCTTTTCCTTTGCTGGTGATCCATCCAGGCAATCCCTCTTATTTCTATAGCGAGAATGCCTACAACCTGATGAATGTGGGCGAGTTCGTGAGCGACCACTATGCCGGGCTGAACATCGATCATTTCTTCAACGGGTTTTTCTTTAATAAGATCCCCGGGTTCAAGCGGCTGCGTTTGCGGGAGGTTATCGCGGGGAAGATCCTTTATGGAGGGCTGCGGGATGAGAACAATCCGGCCATCAATCCCAACCAGATGAAATTTCCTTTGACCAACGGGTTATTATCCACGTATTCGCTGGGCTCCAAACCCTATGTGGAGGCCAGTGCAGGCATCTACAACATCTTTACCATCTTCCGGATCGATGTCGTCAAGCGGTTTACCTATTTAGACCATCCTAATGTCAGCAGCGTGGGACTGCGGATCAGCAGTAATTTCAATTTTTGATTGGCAGCAATTTCGATGGATCGAGCTCGATGTATCTTATTTTCTTTCGGTGCCAGGTATACACGATATGCACCATTCCGTCTGCCGACTGGACCACTGACGGGTAAGAGTATTCGCCGGTATGATCATTTTCGAGGACCAGGGCCGCCATCCACGTGTTGCCGTCCGTAGAGACGGCGACATTCAACGGGGAGCGCTCGCCCCTCGATCGGCCGTTTGGCGGCAGTACGTGGTTGTAGACCAGTAATTGGCGGCCATCGGCAAGCGTTGTGCCATCCAGTCCGGAGTTGTTGTTTGGCAAGGACGTGGGGCTCAGCGTGGTCCAGGTCTTTCCATTGTCGTTGGATGTTGTGCTGAGGATTGCGCGGTTCTTACTACGGCAGAGGGCCTGGATGGCGCCGTCTTTATGTATCAGCAGGGCGGGTTGAATGGCCTGAAGGGCGGCCGTAACGCTGTCTTCGCTATTGGGCTCCGCGCCTTCTGCCGATGGCGGCGGCGTGGGAACGGGATTCGCCATTTGCCAGCTGTGTCCACCGTCGGGACTTAATTCGAATTTCACCTGCCAGCCATTGCCTTCCCGGCTGCTCGGACAGACAAGCGTGCCATCGGCTGCGAGGATGGGTTGGTTCTTGATGGGACCGAGGAAGCCTTCCGGCAGGGGTTCCGGTTTCGACCAGGTAGCGCCACCGTCTTTACTTCGGATGAGCCAGCCTTTCCAGGTAGCTGGACTGGGTCCTACCTTGTAAAAAAGAAGGAGATCGCCCGCAGGGATCTGATACAGGACGGGATTCCAACACGGATAACGAAGCGAGTCATGTTGAATGCCGTTGGCGATATTTTGCGGTGTAGACCAATGGGTGGACCCCTGGTCTTTCCTGCTGATGTAAATGCAGACATCGGGAGCGCGTTCCCGGGTCCCCCCGAAGAAGGCTGTCACGAGTCCTTTGGATGTTTCCGCGATGGTTGCCGCATGGCATTCGGGGAAAGCCGACGTATCATAAATAAATTCCGAGCATAGGATCGGCGTTGCTTTCTGGGCAGAGACGAATAATGGGAGCAGGGATACCAGCAGTAATTTGAAAAGCCTGTTGATCATTTATTGCTCGAAAATAAGGAATTCGGCTTTTCCGCGGTTATAGATCTTCCCACCAGGCTTCGCGGGGATAGTGCCGGTTGACGATGATGGGCTCGCCGATACGGGGCGTGGTCAGGGGCAGGCCGGCCTTTGCGGCCGCGGCGGTGACCCGGCGGATGGGTTCATCCCAGGGGTGCAGCGATAGGGTGAATTTGCCCCAGTGGACGGGCAGGAGTGTTGCCGCGCGGAGGTCCTGAGCGGCTATGACAGTCTGCTCGGGCATCATATGGATATAGGGCCAGTTCTGGCCGTACTGGCCGCATTCGAGGATGGCCAGGTCGAAGGGGCCGAAGCGTTCGCCGATGGCCTTGAAATGTTGTTCATACCCCGAGTCGCCGCCCAGGAACAGGTTGTAGCCGGGCGTTTTCAGGACGAAGGAGGACCAGATGGCTCCGCCTCTTTTCAGAGAGCGGCCCGAGAAGTGGCGGGCGGGGGTCGCGGTCAGGCTCATCTCACCGGTTGCCGCTTTTTGCGGCCGTCCTTCCGCGTCGAAGTCACAGCTCTCCCACCAGTCCAGCTCGGTAATGCGCCCGGATTCGATGCCCCAGAATTCCAGGTGGGCGCCAACGCCAAGGGAGGTATAGAAGTGATTGGTCCGGTCCTTCAACTGAAGGATCGTTTTATAATCGAGATGGTCGTAGTGATCGTGGGTTAGCAAGACGGCTTCGATGGTCGCGGGCATATCGCCGACGCCGTAGGTGTTGGAGCCGGGAAAGGCTTTGGCGAAAAAGGACACCGGGGAAGCGTTGCCGCTAAAGACGGGGTCTACGAGGATATGGGTCTTGCCGATCTTCAGCAGGTAGGAGGAATGACCGAACCAGACAAGAGTCCCCTGGTCATCGGGCAGCGACCGGAGGTCGGTGACGACGGAAGGGATGGGTCTCGGCGGGGCGGTATTAGCCGGCCGGTTACGGTACTCTTTCAACATCTTCAGCATGGATGTGTCCTTCCGGGCGACAGTGGTGGGGACGAGGTTCTGAAAGCTACCATCGCTATAATTGGGGGAATGCCGGATGCGCTGCAGGCGTGGGCCGGCCGGGGCTTTGCCAAAAACGGGGAAAATGGACATGCCCAAAGAAACAATCGGGTGGGAAATTAGTTGGCTGTGATACCGGGTTTTTGGGCACCTAGTCCGTTCTCAGGCTGTTCACGGGATTGGCGACGGCGGCTTTGATGGCCTGGTAACTTATCGTGGCGAGCGCGATCAGCAGGCAAACGGCGCCGACTGCGGCGAACATCCACCAGCCGATATTGGTTCGATAGGCAAAATCCTGTAACCATTTGGTCATCGCCCACCATGCAATGGGTGACGCAATACAAATGGACAAGACGAGCAGTTTCACAAAATCTTTGGATAGCATCATAAAAATGTCGGGGACTGCCGCTCCCAATACTTTTCGAATGCCAATTTCCTTTACGCGCTGTTGTGCCGCGAATGTGACAAGGCCAAACAGGCCCAGGCAGGCTATAACGATGGCAAGGATTGAAAACAACAGGAGGATTGTTCCCATGCGTTGGTCAACGCTGTACTGTTTATTGAATTCCTCGTCCAAAAAGGAATAGCTGATCGGCTGAGAGGGCGCCATTGATCTCCACCTGGCCTTTATTGCATCCAACAAGCCCGGTATATCGTTTGTGCTGATCCGCACGGCCATGCCTCCATTGTCTTGTTGAAGGTCCAATACCAATGGCGCAACTTCCTCATGCAGGGAATTGAAGTTAAAATCCTTTATGACACCAATAACATTGTAGCTGGTTGATTGGCCTTTTAGGTCAGTGAGCATATAGAGCTTTTTGTTCACCGGGTCCACTCTTCCATACAATTTTGCCGCGGCTTCATTGATAATTACGGCACTGGAATCGGTAGGATACTGCGGAGAAAAATTCCTTCCGCTTTTCAATTGCATCTGGAATGTCGGAAGATACCGGTCATCAACATGCCACATCTGCATCATCGTAAAACCTTTGGCGTCAGACCGGGGCACAGTGACGAAACCCTGGATAGTTCTGGACCCGGTCACAGGAAGAAAACTGGAGCTGGTGACATTTTTGACCCCTGGCAGCTGCAACAAATCGTTTTTGAAAGCTTTTGTATTGTCGCCCAACGCATCCGTGTTTTGAAGGGTCAATACCTGTTCTTTATTGAAACCAAGGTCTTTGTCCCGGATGTATTGCAGTTGTTTGTAGATCACCAGCGTCCCGACCATCAATATAACGGAAATGGTGAATTGGAGAACTACCAGTGTGTTTCTCAAGGCCGAGCCCTTAAAGCCTGCCGACAGATTACCCTTCAACACCTTTATGGGCCGAAAAGATGCCAGGAAAAATGCCGGGTAGCCGCCGGAGATCAGGCTTACCAAAACAAGAAGCAGTACAATGCCCGACAAGATGGAGGGGTGTAACAACATGGATGCCTGGATCTGCTTGCCGGCTACCTGGTTAAAAAGAGGTAAAAGCAACGCGGCGAACCCAACGGCTATCACGAATGACAGCAAACAGGCAACAAAAGATTCAACCAGGAATTGGGCGATCAGGCTGTTTTGTTGACCGCCCAATACTTTTCTTACGCCTACTTCTCTTGCCCGGTTGGCAGAAGAGGCGGTCGAAAGATTCATAAAGTTGATGCAGGCGATCAATAAAATGAAAATGGCAATGGCTGAAAAGATATATACATACCGGATGTTCCCATTGATGCCGAGTTCGTCCTGCAGGTTGGAATGCAGGTGTATGGCTGTAAGCGGCATCAGGCTACAGGTTATATAGTTGCCGGCTTTCCTGAAGTCATCATTGGTGGTATTCAGTTTGGACTTGAACTCGGGGCCCAGATATTGCCCCATCGCGGTGTTCATCTGCTTTTCAAAGGGCCGCGTATCGGTGCCTGGCTTCAATACCAGGTAAGTCTGAAAGTTGTACGTGATCCAGGTATCGCTCCGGCTTGATTCCAATTCGCACATGGGCATAAAAAAATCGAAATTGAAATGGGATTGCCCGGGGATGTCTTTGATAACGCCGGTTATTTTATAATTGCTGCTATCGTTTAGCGCAAGCGTCTTGCCGATGACATCGAGGCTGGCAAAATATTTTCTGGCAGTGCTTTCGGTGATCACCAGGCTGCGGGGCGCCGCAAGCGCGGTTTTCTTGTCGCCGGCAATCATTTCCAATGAAAAAACATCAAACAGGGAGGAATCGGCATAGACGGCCCTGTCTTCCCGGATACTTTCACCGCCCTTCCGGATAACAATGCCGGAAGTCGCTTTAAACCGCGTATACTGCACGATTGCCGCAAAATCCCTGGCAAAGGCAGGCCCCATTATCCCCGGCACCTCTGCTCCATTGTAACTGAAATCCCCGAATTTGACCTGCTCGTCGATCCGGTAGATATGGTCGCCCTGCGTATTGAACCTGTCATAGCTTAATTCATCTATCACGTATAAAGCTATCAAAAGGGAACAAGCTACGCCGATCGATAATCCTATAATATTCAGGACGCTGAAGGTTTTGTTTTTCCTTAAACTCCTCCAGGCGGTTTTAAAATAGTTTTGCAGCATGACCGGTTGGACGTATACCATCAACCCCAGGTTACACGCTACCGGATAAAACTTTGGTAGATCACCTGTTCAAGCTTGGCTTCGAGGTCATAGTGGGCAACGGGGCCTTCGTTTGTCATGACCAGGCAAACGAGCCTGGCCTTAGGATCGGCCCAATAGGTGGTGCCGAAATAGCCGCCCCAACCGAAGGAACCTTCGTTGCGGGGCTGGCGGGCGGCGGACCAGGCGCTGGCTATCTCGAAACCCAGGCCGAAATTATCGTTACCATTAAAATTGAATGCCAATTGGCCGCTGGTCATCAGTTGCACGGTCCGCGGCGCGAGGATGCGGACGCCATTATAGCTGCCGCCGTTTAGCAGCATTTGCAGGAAGACGGCATAGTCCCAGGCTGTCGAGGTAAGGCCGCCGCCGCCCGAGAAATAGCGCTTATTGCGCAGGGGATAGTCGGGGTCGATGCCGGCAAAGTCGGTGGTGTAAGGCAGGATATGATGGGTGCTGTCTTCACGGTATAGGGTGACCAGGCGGGATGCCTTGGCGGCGGGTACGTTAAACCAGGTATCGTTCATACCCAGCGGACCCAATAATCGCTTACGCAGATAGTCTTCCAGGTTCATGCCGCTGATCACCTCCACCAGGCAACCCAGCAGGTCGACGTTGAGGCCATAGGTCCATTTGTCCCCAGGTTGATGCACGAGCGGCAGCTTCGCCAGCGCTTCCATCCGCTCGCGAAGATCGTAGTCGGAGACACCCAGGCCAAAAGGAATGCCTGCTTTTGCATAAATGGCCTGCATGCTTTTGGTGCCGATCACGGGATAATCCAGGCCCGACGTATGGGTGAGCAGGTCGCGAAAAGTGATCAACCGTTTGGCCGGGACGGTCGTATAGGTGGTATCGGCGACCTTGAAGCTGTCGAGCACCCGCATTTCCTCGAAGGCGGGCAGGAAATCCGCAATGGGTTCGTCCAGTGTAAATTTCCCTTCTTCCCATAGCTGCATGATCCCGACGCTCACGATGGCCTTGGTTTGCGAGGCGATCCGGAACAGGTCGTCACGCCGCATGGGCTTT
>Ga0302309_10000079_pt1 | contig 133963 bp, 79 predicted proteins | sample III_Palsa_N1_1_FD_200453 | JGI IMG/M metagenome (GOLD analysis project Ga0302309, IMG submission 200453) | Peat permafrost microbial communities from Stordalen Mire near Abisko, Sweden - III_Palsa_N1_1 | ecosystem: Environmental > Terrestrial > Soil > Palsa > Peat permafrost | place: Sweden...
CCTGTGCTTTGGCAGCGGCAATGGTAAATAACAGTACAAGTGCTGTTAAGGTTCTTTTAATCATAATTGGCAAATTGGTTTCGCAAGTTGCTAAAAAAGTTTTGCTAAATCGATGTAAATTTACTTTTCGTTTGATAAATAAGTGAAAGTTTATCGCACACGGAGGCGAATGATATTGCACAGGATAAACATGCCACAGGATGTGCAATTTTTAATATGCCTGCCGAGACAAGAGCCAACAGGATTTTTTATGAAACTATCTATTATTTAGACGATACTAAAGAAGGGTTGCCTGTTGCCGTTAAGGATATATAAAATGCTTTTTTTACTAACGAATAAACCAGGACAACCCTTTAATTAAAACTCCAACCTTCACCTATTACTGATATTGTTTAATGGCAACGAATAATAAAAGGTTGTACCAACACCCGGGGCAGATTCGGCCCATATTTTTCCATCCATTATCTCGATCATTTCCCGGCAAATACTCAAAGCAATACCTGCTCCCTTTACTTCGCTATCACCGCTTTCGCTGAATTCCTGATTATTGAATATCTTTCTAAGTTTTTCAGAAGTCATCCCCTTGCCCTGATCGTTAAAGGCAACCGTAATGGTATTTTCATCCACACTACTACTTACACTTATTACACCGCCGGGCATGGAATACCTGGTGGCATTATTTAAAATATTCCGGTTGATAAACTGCAGCATTTCTTTATGTGCGCAAATAAGCTGGCCCTGGGGAATATAATTGACCAAACTAACGGTCTTACCTATCTGATCGTACAGATATAAACTATTAGCTTCATCTACCAATTTGCTTAAGTACAAAGGTTGGGTTTGATAAATGAATCCGGAATCTTGTGATTTTCTCCACTGCAGCAGCCCATCAAGCAGCTCAATACTTTTCACCGCAGTATACCGCATATCATCAAGGATCATCAGTAGTTCTTTTTCCGACAGTTTTTGATTGGTATGTTTTATCATATCCATAAACGAAATAAATGTCGCAAATGGTTGTCTCAGGTCATGCGCAAGGATAGAGATCAACGTATTACTGAAATGGTCTCGTTCATTCAGTTCTTTCACTTTCATTGTAATTATGGGTTAGCTATATTAGTTTAGTAATTAAGGGTTGCTTTTGATTGATGGGTAATAATGGATGTTTTTAAATAGCCAAACTAAGCACCTATCCTGTAGCATTATTGCCGATTGACACAAAGGAATGGCTTAACATTCATCAAGAGAAATATTAGAACACTCATATCTACACGCGGATATTTAATTAGTTAACGGTAAGCATTTATGATACGCATAACAGATAAATAGCATGAAAAAACAATAAAAATGGTTACTGATTAGTCTGTTTTTTTTTATTTTGAAAATACTTTCAGTACCATCATATGTAAAATATTAGAAAATTACTTATTGAATTTCAGGCTGTATGATGTGGTGAGTAGATATGAGTAGATAATTATCATGAATATTTCTTTCGGAAAATGTTTTTTTGCACCTTGAACATGTTATAAAAAGCATGTTGGTTAAATCAGCGTAATCTTACACATGAATATATCTTACACCTGGGCCCTGGCCAGAAAAATCCTGATCGTATTTCTTACATTAACTATTGTTTCTTCAATAGCGGCCTTTTTGATCCGTAACAGCATCACACAAAAATTAGTAGACTTAACCAGGCTGGCAAAGCCCGCCGGTCAGGACGAATCTGATGCTGAACAAATACTCATGCTGCTCCACCAGGCAGAAAACGATTTTCAGGAATCCTTACTAAATGCTAACAGCAAGAAAAGTATAGATTATAAAACACATCTATCATTAGCGTTTAACCGGATTGATACACTTTTAAAAACTGGATATGATACTTCGAAGTTAAACGGCCAGCAACGGAAAGATGTAAAATTCTGGTATTTGAAGAAATTAAAGCTATCGGATGATCTCAGGGTGCTAAAGTATAATTTTGATACTCTATTAACATTTTATGCAGGCTTTAACAGTTCTTTAAATGACAATACGCCTCAAATTGAAAACCTGCATCATACCAGGCAAAACGTAAAAGAAAACGTTAATACCGTTCGTAAAGCAGACACGGGAAGTAAAAAAGGACTTTTTGGAAGGATAAAAGACGCCTTTGCCAACAAGAATAGTAATACTGTAGTAGAAATAAATCATACTAAAAACACCGGGGTTACCGATCTCAGTTCACAAAAGATACTGACGCAGGATAAAAAGGCTTATGTTAAAAAGCTCCAGCAACTGCAACAACAGAATGTAAAGCTGCTTGATATGCAGCGAAAGCTGATCACACTAAACACGTATATCAATAATGAGCTCGAACATATCGTCAATGAATCAAAAGAAATAAATTATCATATCGCCGACGAGTTCAGGGAAACGGCATTTAAAAATTACCAGGAAACAACCTCATTACTGAATAGGTTTTATTTAGTCGCTTTGTTTCTGGTAGTGATATTTGCAGTTTTACTTATCATTTTCATTCTTCAGCTAAATAACGCTGAATTATTATTAAGGCATGAGAACAGCCGCTCTATAACCAGGGCACAACAGAAAATAAATGAACTGGTGGCAAAAATAGAAAGCAGCGAAAATACAATCACATCATCAAAAATTGAGGAGCTAAAAGAAGTGGTACAGCTGGTCATCAGCAATAACCCGGCTTTTTTAACAAAGTTTAATGAACTGGATCCAGATTTTTGCCAGAAACTACTAATCGCAGCCCCTAACCTTGTTGCAACAGAAATAGAATTCTGCATTCTGCTGCGGCTTAATTTCGAAACTAAAGAAATAGCTCGCTATACTAAAAGTTCTGTTAGGGCGGTGGAAGGAAAGAAATACAGGATCAGAAGGAAACTTAACATCCCCTCCGATCAGGATATAACCATATGGATGATCAATCTATAAGACAATGGATATTACATTTGCTGGTGAAACGGTTAATAATTTAACTATCCGATTTTCGATGTATTGACATAATAGCCCTTTTTACATTTGGCACAGTAATGCTTTTCCAGTGGTAAAAAAAACAGGAGCTTTTTCACAATCCATGGTCGGTGCAATTGCCAGTGAAATGATGCTCCGCACATAGGGCAATAATAGATCTTTCGTGTGGATGTATTGTTTTCCATAATAGTCTTCTTCAATCCGTTTTCTATCTAAAAAGAATAGTTGCATCAGTTATATGTTTATCCTCAAAATCAGCAATTTGTTTTTTCCGCTTAAGTTCCTCACGAAGCTTATATATTTTAAATTGCAATTCTTCAACCTCTGTATTACGATCAGCCAGGCTTTTAAAAAGCGTATTTGCCGGGCTGTGTTCAGGTTCTGCATCAGGATCATAAATTGCCACCAGCTCAACCAGTCTTACTTTTAAAACTTTTGCAATTTGTTCCAGCCTGGATAGATTAATATCCGTAAACCCATTTTCAATGTTTGAAAATGCTGAAGTAGAAACCCCCAACTCGGCGGCAACGTACCGCTGGCTCCAACGATAATGAAGACGCAAAACCTTAATGTTTTCACAAACAGATTGGCTTAACAATCCTTTGTTTAATTTGTTCATATATTATTTATCCTGATCTTAATACACTATAATATTCATTACACCTATCTGCTGTTCGGCACCAAAATTATTTAGCTTTATTTTACGTGCTGTTATGGTTAGCACAATTCCAGAACACTCCATATATACCCCCCTGCCATACCACCTACAACAGGCCCGAGTATAAACACCCACAGATTAGAAAGAGCCTCCCCTCTCACAAATAAAGCCGGACCTATACTACGCGCAGGATTTACTGAAACACCGGTTAGCGGTATTCCTACAATATGTATCAGCGTTAATGTAAATCCGATTATCAGGCCCCCGAACGCGGCCCTATCTTTATTCATTTTACTGGTAACACTATGTATAACCACTAAAAATATACACGTAAATACAATTTCAGCAATCAGCCCCGCTAATAGCGAATAGCCGCCCGGTGAGCCGCTTGCAACTCCATTTTGCCCTAAACCATTAGCTGCTAAACTATAACCGGGCTTACCGTTTGCGAGTATGTATAAAATACCTGATGCCGAAATGGCCCCGGTTATTTGCCCCGCTATATAAGCGAAAGCATCCTTTACACTTATTTTACCGAGGGAAAGCATTGAAATGGTAACGGCAGGATTAAGATGACAACCCGAGATGCTCCCCACCGTATAGGCCATAACCACGACGGAGAAACCGAAGGCAAAGGCGATACCTAAAAAGCCGACATTGTTGCCAGCAAGCACAGCACTACCACATCCCATAAGCACCAGGACAAGCGTACCAAAGAATTCTGCAAAAACTTTTTTTGATAAAGATATCTTCATAATATGTTGTTTAATTCAATGCTGCAAAGAAGCTGTTTTAGCAGAAATCATTAAAAAATAATGCTACGCACATCTACCTGCCAATACTAATTCACTGATTATCAATCACACAATAAATAACACTATAAAGAGCATTAAAATTCTTATTGTAGATAAATTGTATCGATTATCCAAAAAAAGCGGCCCGGAGGCCGCTCTTATCATTAACACAACTTGCCGCCTTTTTAAGGTTACCGTTTTACGTGAGCCCTATGAACGACGTGCTTCTTACGATGATGTTTATAGTGATGCTTTACAGGTGCTGCATAAGAATCCATCGCACTAAAACATATGAGTGAGAGCAATAAAATGATAGGAAGTTTTTTCATACTACTTGAATTGTTATTTTTTTTAATTGTGATGCAAATAAATGCTTAAGTCTTAATTTTCAATAAAATCAAACTACTCACATCTACACACGAAATACAAACAATTAATAATCAATAATATATAATCACTTATCCGAGAGACATTATAATAGCATAACACCGGATTCATCTCAGAACAATTAACTTTAGTAAAAATTAAAAACCTAACCAGCCGGTTGTCTTTTGCAGCTTCTAATTTTAAATGTTGATCCACCTGGCATTAGAATTCTTCTAATCTCTATTAGAATCTTCTAATACATTAAGTATTCGGTTAAAAAGCCGATACCTTTGAAAATAATTTATAGCAAACCCCACTATGAATATTTTATTAGTTGAAGATGAGCCAAAAGTGGCTGCGTTTATAAAAAAGGGCCTGGAAGAACAATTTCACCAGGTTAAACTGGCCTATGATGGCAACATGGGCCGTAAATTGGCACTTGAAGAGGATTTTGAGCTGGTTATTCTGGATGCCGTATTGCCTGAATTAAATGGCTTTGAAGTTTGCAAGCAGATCAGGAAATTTAAAAAAGAGCTGCCTATACTTATGCTCAGCGCGTTGGGAACTGTTAACGACAAGGTTAATGGCTTAGAAAGCGGTGCTGATGATTATCTCACCAAACCCTTTCATTTCGAAGAATTACTGGCCCGTATTAAGGCGTTAGACAGGCGGCGGACAATTGTGCTGCCGGGAACTGTTTATGAAGTTGCTGATCTGCAAATGGATTGTTATAGAAAAACAATTACCAGGGCCGGCAACATGATCATTTTAACGGTAAAGGAATTCACATTGCTTGAGGTGCTGATGTATAACAAGAACCGCGTGTTGTCGCGAACTTATATTGCTGAATCAGTTTGGGGCATCAATTTTAATCGTGGCACCAACCTGATCGATGTTTATATTAATTACCTGCGTATCAAAATTGATAAAGGGTACGACAGGCAATTAATTCAAACTATCATCGGGATGGGTTATATGATCCGTGATTAACTTAACCAGAAAGAGAGGCTGTATTGAAGGTTAGAAGCCGGCTATCCATACAATTTACTTTAATGTTTGCCGTATTAATGCTGGTAGTGTTAACGGGAATATACTTGTTTGCTGCACACAACCGGGTTAGCACTTTTTTTGAAAAACTGGATGATCGCGCAATTACTGTCGCCCAATTTTATCTGGCCCAGGATAATCTATCCAAAGAGAACTTTAAGGATGTGCTAAGGAAGTTCCCCCAGTCGCTATCCGGTGAAACCATACGGATCTATAATGATCATTACCAATCGCAATTTATTCCGGGCGGTGCTGTGCATTGGGAGGTAAACATCCTCAAACAGGTTATAAGTAAAAGAAAAATTCAGTTTTTTCAGGATGACCGACAGGTGACCGGCATTTATTATAAAGATAACTCCGGCAACTTTATTATTATGGTGGCTGCTATGGATGATTCCGGCTACCATTATTTGAGCGATTTGCGTCTTATCATGCTTTTCTTTTTCCTGGTAGCGTTAGTTATAACTTATGTAATGGGCAGTGTATTTTCAAAGGTCGCTTTGTTTCCCATTGTAAATATCACCCGTAATTTAAAAAGGATCAGGTCTTCAAGCCTCGATTTAAGGTTACCCGTCGCGCATAAAAAAACTGATGAAATAGATACGTTATCAGTAACCATTAACCAGCTGCTTGAACATTTGGAGCAATCTTTTGAAAGCCAACGATCGTTCATTGCCCATGCCTCACATGAGTTACGTACACCCATAACCACCATACTTGGCGAAGCCGAAACAACACTAGTGATGGACAGGCAAAAAAATGAATACCAGTTTTCGCTTATAAACATTATAAGAGAAACAGAAAGGCTTAACCAGATCATTAATAGCCTGACGGAGCTGGTACAAACCGATACCGCCAGCTATGAATTCCATAGTATCAGCATGGATGAACTGTTATGGGAGATAATAGATGAATTAAGCGAAGAAAATGTAGATATACAGTATAATTTGCCGGCAAACCGATCTAAATACACTTTGCAAGGCAACAGGCAGCTGCTTTTTATCGGCATTAATAATATTATTAAAAACGCCATCAAGTTTTCAGGCAAACAAAAGGTTTACTGCGCATTATTTTGTAATGAACAAGGTGTAAACATAACTATACGCGATGAAGGCATAGGTATCGGGCCAAAAGATATGAGCCAGATATTCCAACCTTTTTACCGGGCTTCCAATGCTTTAAATTTCTCGGGATATGGCATTGGCCTGTCACTTACCCATAACATAGTAAAGTTGCATAATGGCATCATCAATGTTACCTCAACGCTCCATAAAGGCACTACCTTTCATGTCATTTTTCCTCAATAGCTAATCGGTTTTTAATCCACATTAGAAAATTTTAATAACAATCTAATCACCGCCTAATGTGAGATTAAGTATGTACTAATAGCGTAAGATTACTTTTGGCCATATCAGTTAAGATCATTTTTACAGGCTGATATAGCGTTATGTGCTCAAGATTTGTTAAAGTTTTTTTATGTATATCGATCGGCCTCATTTCACCTATGGCCGGTTCATTTGCGCAGTCACCTGGCAATGACACGCTTAAGGTTACCATACAGCAGGCCGAAGATCAGTTTGTTAAAAATAACCTCAGCTTAATTATACAACATTATAATATTGCCAATGCCGATGCGCAGGTAATAACAGCCCGCTTATTTAATAATCCTGATTTTAATTTCTCAAATGGTATTTATGCGAGCGATGTAAGTCAGGGCCCTGCTTATAAAGAACAAGCCTTTGGCATTTCGCAGCTATTTACAACAGCCGGTAAACGCAATAAGAATATACAACTGGCAAAGCTCGGTGTTGAACAATCCAAATACCAGTTTTTTGATCTGCTCCGTACGTTAAAGTTTGCACTCAGAAGTGATTTTTATACGGTGTACTATCAACGGCAATCTGCTAAGGTTTATGATGAGGAGATCGGTTCACTTAGTAAAACACTTACAGCTTATAAGGATCAGTATGCCAAGGGTAATATAGCCGAAAAAGAGTTATTACGCATACAAGCGCAACTGTACTCATTACAGGTGGAGTATACCGGTTTGATTACGGGTATAGATACCACTGAGAGTCAGCTTAAACTATTATTAAGGATACCGCCGGGGACTACCGTTGCCCCTATCGTTCCCGATGATCTAAGCAGCGCAACTATTGTAACAAATGTACCTTATCAGCAATTATTGGATTCAGCATATGTTAATCGTTACGACCTGAGGTTGGCAAAAGTTACGGTTGATTATAACAACATCAACCTGCAATTACAAAAAGCTACCGCGATACCTGATGTTTCCCTATCACTTAACTATGATAAACTGGGTGGTTACGGTAACAATTATTTAGGTGGTGGTATTGAATTTAACCTGCCATTTTTTAACCGTAACCAGGGAGGTATAAAGCAGGCCCGTATCGCCATTGATCAAAGCAAAGTACAGTTGCAAAGCCAGCACGACCAGGTAGAGAGCGATGTAGCTACCAACTATAAGATAGCCCTTGTACAGGAGAAGCTATATAACAGCCTCGACCCGAAGTTTAAACCAGAGTTTTCACATCTGATTGGTGAAGTATATAAAAATTATGAGAACAGAAATATGGGCTTGCTTGAATTCCTGGATTATTACGACACCTATAAAACCAACACCCTGCTGATGAACAACTTGCTATTAAACAGGATTACAGCGCTTGAACAACTCAATTACGTTACGGGTACACCTTTTTTCAATAAATAAAATTCAAGTTTCCTCATGAAGAGATCAACTATAAAATCTAATATAACCATCATCATGTCGCTTGCGCTACTATGGAGTATTTGCTCCTGCCATACTGCAACCGATGAAGATACAAGAGCACCTTATGTAGTGCCCGATTCTTTAATGAATACGCTAAAGGTTGATACCGTAAAAACCACGGGTATTACAGATGCTATAAAATTTAATGGCCTTGTAAATTTCAATACCGATAAGGTAGTAAACGTATTCCCGCTAGTTAGTGGCAACGTGCAGAATATTAATGTTGCTCCTGGCGATTTTGTAAAAGCAGGACAGGTATTGGGCCTGGTAAAAAGTGCCGAAGTAGCCAACTATAATGCCGCGCTGGTTAATGCCGAAACCAATGTACAGCTTACCGCGAGGCAATTGGAGCAGCAAAAATCGTTATACAGCAGTGGCCTGGCATCGCAGGTTGATATTACCAACGCGCAGGTTAATTACCAGCAAGCTGTTGCAGCCAAAGTTGCAGCCGAAAAGATACTGAGCATAAACGGTAATAATAAAAATGGTGAGTTCGCCATAAAATCGCCCATCGATGGCTTCATTGTCCAAATGAATATCTCTAACGGTACTGCTATCCGTACGGATAACAACGGTGGCCTTTTCACTATATCCGATCTTAAAAATGTTTGGATCGAGGCCAATGTTTATGAAGCTAATATTGGTAAAGTGCGCCAGGGCGATACAGTACAGATTACCACCATTGCTTATCCGGATAAGGTTTTTGCCGGCAAGGTTGATAAACTGATGAATGTGCTCGACCCTACCAGTAAAACCATGAAAATGCGTGTGGTAATGCCAAACCCCGGTTACTTACTAAAACCGCAAATGTTTGCCACCGTAACGCTTAACGATCATGAGGATAAGCAGGCCATATCAGTATCGGCAAAGGCATTGGTATTTGATAACAGCCAATATTATGTAATTGTGGTAACCGGCAAAAAAGATGTACAGATAAGGCCCGTACAAGTGATTAGTAATAACGGAACCACAGCCTATATACAAAGCGGCCTTAAACCCGGCGAAAGGGTAATAGCATCGAATGCCATACTCATTTATGGTTCGCTAAACAATTAAACTAAACATTATTAAAATATATAAATAATGATAAAAGTTCTTAAAGGCATCATCGGGTTCTCGCTAAAAAATAAATACTTCATTTTATTTTTAGCCGGGCTGCTTGTTGTAGCCGGTATCATCACCTTTATGCAAATGCCGATAGAGGCATTTCCGGATGTAACCAATACCGAAATTGATATTATAACCCAATGGCCGGGCCAAAGCGCCGAAGAGGTTGAAAAACTGGTTACCATCCCGATAGAGATCGCTTTAAACCCCGTTCAGAAAAAGGTAAGTCTGCGCTCTACCACCATATTTGGTTTAAGCTATGTAAAAGTGATCTTTGATGACCATGTAGAAGATCAGGAAGCAAGGCAACAGGTTATGTTTTTACTGGGGAATGCAGCATTACCCACAGGTATTACACCATCTGTACAGCCCCCAACAGGCCCTACAGGTGAGATTTTCAGGTATACGCTAAAAAGCACATTCAGGGATGTAAGGGAATTAAAAACCATACAGGATTGGGTGATCGACCGCCGTTTACGTGCTATTCCCGGTATTGGCGACATCAACAGTTTTGGCGGTAAAACCAAAACCTATGAAATAACGGTTGATCCCGGTAAGCTTGCCACATTGGGTATCACTCCTTTAGATGTTTACGCGGCTGTACAAAAAACGAATATCAATGTAGGCGGCGACATGATCACGCAGAATAACCAGGCTTTCGCCGTTAGGGGTTTGGGATTGATAAAGGATGTTAACCAGATAAAAAACATAGTCATCAGCAACAATAATGGCGTGCCTGTTTTGGTGAGGGATGTAGCAAGTGTTGATATTTCAAATGTGCCCCGCTTAGGATGGGTTGGCCGTAGTGATGCTATTATTGATAAAGATGGTAAACGGCAGGTAAAAGATGACGAAGATGCGGTAGAGGCTATCATAGTTATGCGTAAAGGCAGCAACCCTACTGAGGTAGTAAGCGCTTTAAAAGCCGAGATCAACAAATTAAATAATGATGTGCTGCCTGCAGATACTAAGATAGTACCTTATTATGACCGCTCGGACCTGATCGGTTATGCCACCCATACTGTACTGCATAACCTTATTGAAGGGATACTGCTGGTAACCTTCCTGGTATCCTTATTTATGTTCAATTGGCGAACAACGCTTATTGTTTCTATTATCATACCACTGGCTTTGCTTTTTGCCTTCATTTGTCTGCACCTGATGGGCATGTCGGCCAATTTACTCTCTTTGGGCGCTGTAGATTTTGGGATAATTATAGATGGCGCCGTGGTTATGGTTGAGGGTATGTTTGTGATACTTGATCATAAAGCCATGCAAATGGGTATGGACCGCTTTAACAAAGTAGCCAAGCTCGGCATCATCAAAAACAATGGAGCCGTATTGGGCAAAGCCATCTTCTTTGCAAAACTGATTATCATTACGGGTTTACTCCCTATATTCGCTTTTCAAAAGGTGGAGGGTAAATTATTCTCGCCACTTGCTTATACTTTGGGTTTTGCACTGCTTGGTGCGTTAATAACTACACTTACATTGGTGCCGGTACTTATCAGCATGTTGCTTAAAAAGAATGTGCATGAAAAGCATAATCCTTTTGTTCACGCCCTATCAGGTTTTATGCTTTTTGGTTTTACTAAGGCTTTCAGGTATAAAACACTGGTGGTTGTTACATCGCTTATAGTTATGGCGATCGGGCTGTTCTCCTTCAAATTCCTGGGCAGCGAGTTTCTACCTGAACTGGATGAAGGTGCTATATGGTTGAGGGTGCAGTTGCCTTACAGCGTTTCACTGGATAAATCGGTAGAAACATCAAAACAGGTAAGATCTATATTAATGACCTTTCCGCAAGTGCAATATGTGGTTTCGCAAACAGGCAGGCCTGATGATGGTACCGATGTGGCCGGTTTTTATAACAACGAATTTGATGTGCTGATGTACCCCGAAGATGACTGGAAACCGAAAGTAACCAAGGAAGAACTGATAGCCCAGATGAATAAAAAGCTATCCATACTACCCGGTGCCGACCTTAATTTTTCCCAACCTATCAGCGATAATGTGGAAGAAGCAGTATCTGGTGTAAAAGGCTCCATAGTGGTAAAAGTATATGGCGATTCCCTCAATTACATGGAAGGAAAAACCAATGAGGTTTACAATATACTGAAAGGAATTAAAGGGATAGAAGATTTGGGCGTATTGAAAAGTATCGGTCTGCCTGAATTGGATATTAACCTTGACCAGCAAAAGATGGCGCAATATGGTGTATCAACCTCGGATGCGAATGCAGTTATAGCTATGGCAATCGGCGGTACAGCAGCTTCCACATTATATGAAGGTGTCAGAACTTTTGATATCAGGGTACGTTTCCCGGCTGCATTTCGCGGAACGCCTGATGATATTGGCAACCTGCTGGTGCCTACGCAAAGCGGGGCAAAAGTACCGATCAAGGAGATTTCCAGTATTACACAAAAAACCGGGCCCTGCCTAATTTTCAGGGATGAGAACGAACGTTTTGCAACCCTGAAATTTTCCATTCGTGGCAGGGATATGGGCAGTACTATTAAAGAAGCGCAGCAAAAAGTTAATGCCAAAGTTAAGTTGAAACGGGGCTATCATATGGCCTGGCAGGGCGACTTTGAAAACCAGCAACGTGCTGAAAAACGCTTAACCCAAGTTGTGCCAGTAAGTTTAGCGCTGATATTTTTATTGCTATTCGTGATGTTCGGTAATTTTAAAGATGCCGCGCTGGTATTCCTGAACGTACCGTTTGCAATAGTTGGCGGTATTGCGGCTTTACTTATCACGGGCACCAATTTCAGTATATCGGCAGGTATTGGTTTCATTGCCCTGTTTGGTATTTGTATACAGGATGGTGTACTGCTTATTACGGTATTTAAACAAAACCTGGAGACGATCCATGGTGAACGCCTCACCTTGTATACAGCCATAAAGTTAGGTGTAAACTCCAGGATCAGGCCGGTAATGATGACTGCTTTGATGGCCGCTATTGGCCTATGCCCTGCTGCGCTTTCACATGGTATCGGTTCTGAAAGTTCCCGGCCCTTGGCGAGGGTGGTTATCGGCGGTATACTCTGCGCAATGATATTTAGCCTTTGGGTTTTCCCTTTAATTTTTGGTTGGGCTTATCGAAAATCTGACGATACAACAAGATAATATAAAAATACTTAATACCCCTAAGTTCTATTGAGTTTGTTGAAGGCGGTGCAGCTATTGCACCGCCGGATACAATAGCTGAAGATACATAGCGGTAAAACTTAACCTACAACTATGAAGCCTGTTTACCTGTTAAAAAAATATAAGTGTTTTACCATATTATTATTCTTATACCTGATTCAGGCACATTCTTCTTTTGCTCAATCCCAGTACCAGCCCTATTCATACGATTTTTATCAGAAGCTTGATGGTGTAGCCTATTCAACCTCCACCCGCGAGCATACTGCACTAAGGCCTTTTTTTGTTGATGATTCGTTGTTGAAATCACGTTATGATTCATTAATGAATATTAACAGCGATGGTAAAAAACATGGCTGGGGATATAACAAGTTATTTAATGAACACCTGATCGATATCAAATCAGCCAACAGTACTTTTTATGCCGATCTGTTGCCTGACTTTACCATAGGTAAGAATTATTCAGGCGGTAAGGAAAGTACTTCACTGATATCTTATGGCTTTCAAATAGGTGGCAGTATCAGCAATAAGTTCTCCTACAACTTTACCGGCTTTGAGAACCAGGGCAATTTCCCTGAATACATCTCCACTTACATTAACCAAACCGGCATGATCCCGGGCCAGGCCCGCGCTAAAATATACGGACTGGATAGCTACGACTGGCAGGATTATACCGCCAACGTATCCTTCACACCCAATAAATACCTGAACATTACTTTAGGGCACGATAAAACCTTTATTGGCGATGGTTACCGCTCAACATTATTATCTGATTACGCCTCACCATACCCATTCCTGAAATTAACCGCTGATCTGGGCAACGTAAAATACATGGTGATGTGGGCCTATTTCAATGATCCTATCGATCTGGATGCCAATGGCAACGACCGGACCAAATGGGGCGTTTTCCATTATTTAGACTGGAATGTAAGCAATCGTTTGTCATTCGGTTTCTTTGATTCTATCATTTGGTATAACCGGGATAACGCAGGCAATTACCGTGGCTTTGACGTAACCTATTTACAACCGATCACCTTTCTTCGCCCGCTTGAGGCAACCAACGGATCACCGGATAACGCTTTGATCGGCTTTACAGGAAAATACAAGATCACGAACGGAATTACACTCTACAGCCAGTTTGCATTGGACGAGTTCGAAGCAAAAAACTTTTTTTCAGATAATGGCAGTTCACGTAATAAATATGCCTGGCAGGTTGGGTTTAGGGGAGCGAATATGTTTAATATCAATGGTTTGAATTACCTGCTGGAAATGAATAATGCTAAACCATACACTTATTCTGAACGTGGCCCTATCATAAACTATGCTGCAAACGGCGAACCACTTGCACAGCCCTGGGGGGCTAATTACCGCGAAGTGGTTGGCTTATTAAATTACAGCTACAAAAGATTTGTCTTTTCATTGGAGGGTGATTTTGGGTATTACGGACTTGATATAGACGGGCTGGACTATGGTAAAGACCCGTTCCAGGATTATACCAACCCAGTAAAAACATTGGGCAATTTTACCGGGCAGGGATTAAGCACACACATGTATTATGCCGATAGTAAGATCGCGTACATTATCAACCCAAAATATAACCTGCGTATAGAACTGGAAGGCCTGTATCGCGACGAGATCAATAGCCAGTTCAATGATAGAACGGCCATGCTTACCATTGGTATTCGCAGCTCATTCAGGGCAATATATACCGATCTGGCTAGTTTTCAAACGCATTAATTTCAAAAAAATATGATTAAAAGATTCTACTTACTCCTAATTATTTCTTTTTCTATATCTACTGCTACCTTCGCGCAGCAAATAAATTTTATAGATCAGGAAGCTATTTTGGGAGATACCAGTAAGATAAGCCCAGTAAATACCGGATCTGTTGATTTTCATTTCAATGCGCTTGGCTGGCTGGATAACCGGGAATATAAAGCCTTCATTCCCCGCTCCCGAACCTATTCGGGCACACGTACAGAGATTGATTTTGGATTGAATATAGATAGCCTGAACCATTTTGTGGTTGGCACAAACGCTATACACGAGTTTGGTGCCGTGCCCTATTTTTTAAATGCTGTTCCGGTAGCATACTACAATTTTAAAAATGCGCATTGGCTGTTTAATGCAGGCGAGTTTCCGCGTGCAGGGTTAATTGACGATTATCCGCGTGCCATGCTGAATGACACACTGATGTACTATCGCCCAAATGTGGAAGGTTTACTGGCAAAATACAGTGCGACAAATTTTACTGAAACAGGCTGGATAGATTGGGTAAGCCGCCAAACCGACACCCAGCGCGAAGAATTTTTATTTGGTGCCGAAGGTAAATATACTCCTAATACCGAAGGCTCATTCTATATCAGGAATTATTTTTTAGAAGAACACGATGCAGGTGCTGCCATACTGCAGCCAGATGATCATATTTTTGATAATGCCGCTATTGAGATACGATTAGGATTAGATTTTAGTCATAAAACTGTATTCGATTCCTTGTCATTTGAAGCTGGAAATCTTTCCTCTTTTTTAAGGGAACGCGGCGTTACCGGCTGGCAAACCAAAAATGGCTTTGTATTTAGCGCTTATGCAGGGTATCACCGTTTCGGCATATTTGAAGAATTTTATAAAGGCCAGGGCAGTATCATCTATTATGGCGACTCCTATTACGAAAAATCATTTTATAACAGGATAGACCTGAGCTGGACACCATTTTTATCGGGACGTGTAAAAGGCCAGTTTATTGCCAGTTTTCACTTCTCCCCCGGTCATTTTAACGATAACCAGGAAGTTTTCAGGGTAACTTATGACATTGGCAGGAAAACTATAGCAAGATTTAAAGAATAAAAAGTAAAAAAAGGCCGACTTTAGTGTAATTAAAGTCGGCCTTTTTATGAAATATTATTAATTCGCTATCGGTAAATGGCTATTATAATGCCCAAGCCTTATCGCCGGGTTTATATGCATAGTCGCCGTCGTATTTGCCAGGGACTGGCAAATAACGCAATGCCTGTGTACACCCTACTTCGGATGTGAAATAACCCAAAAGGGTTAATTCTTTTATCATCCTGAAATAATGATTTGGGGCATCTTTCTTTATGGTTTTTGTATATTCCTTTTGTTCCTTATCCAAATCGTTAAGTAACGCTGTACGATCTGCCGGGTTCAGATCCATAAACCCCGAACCGGATTTCTTATTGGCTGCAGCGTTCAGTTTCTTCAAGCCATCTAAAAATATTTGCTGATCTTTTGGTGTATAGCAATCACGCACCATCACCCCCATAAACCCACCAACATTAGCGGCTTTAGCCCCGGGAGTTTTGGTTGCAGGCAGTATGGTTTCTCCAATCTCATTTAAAAACGTTACAGTATCAGGGTTAAAAAGGTCAGCAACTTTATCCGGGTTATTATTTGATTTACAACCCGAAATAAAAAACTCTGCACCTAAAATACTTCCGCCTAATAGCAGCGCCACACTTCCAACAGCTTCTCTTCTATTCATTGTGTTATTAATTAATGTTTTGAATTACTTGTATCACCGTTATATATTACCTTTTTTCAGTTCGCTTACTGCATAATCCGCGGCACGTGCTGTTAAAGCCATGTAGGTTAATGAAGGGTTTTGGCAAGCAGAAGATGCCATGCTCGATCCATCGGTAACAAACACATTTTTAGCATCCCAAACCTGGTTCCATTCATTCAGTACTGATGTTTTAGGATCACGCCCCATACGTGCCGTACCCATTTCATGAATGCCACGACCAAGCACCGGTTCTAAATTATATGGTTTAACGTTTTTCACACCGGCGTTTTCCAGCATCTCCTGCGCATCATTAGCCATATCAATACGCATTTTATGTTCATTTTCTTTGGTAGTGGCATCAACGGCCAGCACCGGTAGACCCCATTTATCTTTTTTGGTTTTATCCAGATAAACCCGGTTCTCGTGATAGGGCAATGTTTCACCAAAACCACCTACTCCCATACCCCATTCGCCCGGTTCAGATAAGGCATCTTTAAAATCTGCACCTATATTCATTTCGGCAATATCCCGGCTCCAACCTCCCCTGCTTGCGCCGCCCTGGTAACCAAAGCCGCGTATATAATCGCGTTTATCACCGTTAAGGTTTCTGAAACGCGGTATATATATGCCATTTGCCCGGCGTCCGTAGTAATATTTATCTTCAAAGCCATCAACCGATCCACCTGCACCTACGCCGAGGTGGTGATCCATCAAATTATGCCCCAATTCGCCGCTGCTGCTGCCCAACCCATCGTGCCATACATCAGTTGCCGAGTTCATCAATACCCAGGCCGAGTTCATAGTCGACGCGTTTAAAAATATCACTTTTGCAAAGTATTGGTAGGTTTGATTGTTTTCTGCATCCAGTACCTCAACGCCTGTGGCTTTTTTGGTATCCTTATCATACAATATTTTTGTAACTATCGACCATGGCCTTACTGTAAGGTTACCTGTAGCTTTTGCCGCAGGCAATGTAGAAGATTGTGTGCTGAAATATCCACCAAAAGGGCATCCGAGCGAGCATTTGTTACGGTACTGGCAGTTGGTGCGGCCATTGTGCGGCACAGTTATATTCGCTACCCGGCCTATGATCATGTTTCTTGAACCTTTGTAATGGTTATTGATCCTGGCGGCAACATCCTTTTCAACCACGTTCATTTGCATAGGTGGCATAAAATCACCATCAGGTAATATGGCAAGCCCATCACGATTGCCGGATATACCTGCAAACTTCTCCACGTAACTATACCAGGGTGCTATATCCTTATAACGTATAGGCCAGTCAACACCTATGCCATCCTTCAAATTCGCTTCAAAATCCACATCAGCCCAACGATAGCTTTGCCTTCCCCACATCAATGAACGACCGCCAACGTGATATCCCCTGAACCAGTCGAAACGCTTTACTTCGGTATAAGGACTTTCTTTCTCATTAACCCAGTAATCCAAATTCATCTCATTAAGCGGGTAATCGCGTTTAAGCACCGGGTAGTCATTGATCATTTGCTGCGTGCGGCCGCCACGGTGAGGAAACTCCCAGGGCGCTTTAGTAGCATTCACATAATCTTTAACGTGCTCTATGTTTCGCCCCCGCTCCAGCATAATGGTTTTTAAACCTTTTTCAGTAAGTTCCTTGGCAGCCCATCCACCCGAAATTCCCGAGCCTATTACTATGGCATCATAATTATTTGCAGACATGTTTAATTTTTTGGTTTAATCAATATAAAAAAGCAGAACGTTTTACAATACTATCAAGCTATATTATTACTTGTAATTATTACAATTAAAGGTTTAGGCGCAGTAAAACAATTAATAATTGGCAAAAATCCAGGCATTAGCATCCTTAGATCAATAAAAATAAAAGTATAAAAATTAATTAATTTAACAATTTATTATAATTGAAATAGATAACCAGAAATATGTAACAATACTTCTACATAAAAAAACCGATGAGGATCACTTAGGATCACTCATCGGTTTTTTTATGTAGATATGTGGCTTTTTAAAACCCTATGGAGTTTCCGCCGTCAACAGGTAAAATTACACCTGTTACATACTTTGCAGCATCAGAAGCCAGGTAAACAATGGCTTCGGCTATATCTTCAGGTAAACCTAATTTACCCATGGGGGTTCTTGATAATACCTTTTGCTTTCTTTGCGGATCATTATCCAATGCCTTTGCCGACATATCGGTTGCAATAAATCCAGGCGCAACACAGTTTACTCTTATACCTTCGGGCGACAGTTCAACAGCCATCGCTTTAGTCATCCCTTCAATAGCTGTTTTTGAAGCAGTGTAGGCAATTACATAAGGTATACCATACTGTGCAGCCATAGAGCTGATGTTAATAATGCATCCTGAATTTAACGGCAGCATCACTTTTGCAACTTCACGGCTCAAAACAAATACCGATATTAAGTTAGTTTGTATGATCTGAGCAAAATCTTCATCACTTACTTCTGTAAATGCTTTTTTCATATTGATGCCTGCATTATTCACCAGCAGGTCTATCTTTCCGTATTCACTTATAATTTCTGTGATCAGTTGCGGGATGGCTTTTAAATTATTCAAATCAAAAACCTTATAAGTACACAGCTCGCCAAATTGCGCGGTTGTAGCTTTTAAGTTTTGTTCGTTACGGCCAATAATAATTGTTTTATAATTACTATCAACCAGTTTCTTAGCCGTAGCCAGCCCTAACCCTGATGCACCACCTGTTACAATGGCCACTTTCAATTCTTTATCCATTTAAAATAATTATTATCTATTCTTTTTTACTTGATGAAGCGCGGACTATCAGTTCCGAGCGTAGTATCAGGCTATGGGTTTGTATTAAATCATTATTATTATCCAGGTGACCGATCAGTACTTTTGCAGCAACCTCCCCCATTTCATAACCCCTGTAGTCAATGGTAGTTAAATTGGGTTCTATTACACACGATGTGGGGTCATTATTAAACCCGGCAAATGCAATATCTTCGGGTATTCTGATGCCTTCCTTTTTCAAAAGCTGCATACAACTTATAGCACACAGGTCATTGGCTACAAATACACCGTCAGGCCTTGTTTTCATTGCTAATATTTGCTGTGCCGCCGTAGTGCCTGATTGGGCACTCAGGTCGTTTATGATTAGCAAATCATCTTCAAAAGGTATTTTATGATCATCAAGCGCGCGTTTGTAACCATTAAACCTGTCTATATAAACATTACGTAATTGGCTGCCACCTATATGCATTATCCGTTTACAGCCTTGCTCAATCAGGTGATTGGTTATATTATACGCAGCTTTGTAATTATCAATAAAAATGCTTGGGCATTGCTGATGTTCATGTACACGATCGAAAAATATGACCGGGATATTTCTTTTTATAAAAGCCTCAAAGTGGTTAATATTATCTGTGTTATAAGCCAGTGAAACCAATAAGCCATCAACACGGTTGTTATACATCGCTTTTGCATTGCTTACCTCTTTTTCCATCTCCTCGAGCGATTGGCTAATGAAAAGGTTATAGCCCGATTCATTAACAACCTTTTCAATCCCTGCAATCACATCCGACATGAAATTACTATTCAGCCGGGGCACTATCACCCCAATTATGTTTCCGCGCTTAGTGCGCAAACTACTGGCGAAAGAATTGGAATGATACCCCATTTCGCTGGCGGTAGCTAATATTTTCTTCTTGGTTTCTTTATTCGTTCCCGGATGATCCTTTAAACCCCTGCTTACAGTTGCAGCCGAAATATTCAGTTTTTGGGCTATATCGTATATGGTAACTTCCTTCTGACGGTCACTCATAATTATAATTAATTACATTAATTTACAATCGATTGCCTTTTGCTTAACACTTATAAGTAACGAATAATTTGTTAAAACCGACTTAAAAAGGTGCAAAAACAAATGCAATTTATATCCGTTGGCTTTTAAGCATTGTAATCGATTGCTAAAGATAATATTTTATGCTTATGTCTTAATATTATGGCTTAGTTTCTATACGCTTTAGGATAGGACAACAATCAGGGGCCACAATTAGTGACCCCTGATAAAATAAACCAGCTATATTCAACTCTTAATAACCTGAATTTTGAGGGAATTTAGGTCCTGTGGTAACCAAATCTATTTCTGTTTGAGGAATAGGCCTTAAATTTTCAAAACTCTGGATATTCGGGCCGGCTTCAGCATTGTATTGCTGTACCCTGCGCACAATTGATTGTGTACGCACAAGATCATACCAGCGCTGGCATTCGCCAAAAAATTCGCGGCTACGCTCATCCAAAATAAAATCAAGTGTAACCTGTGCCGGGGTTATTTGTATTGCCGTTACCGCGGCAGCATTCTGATCGCCTGTATTTGTTGACTGGTATGCAGCACGGGTTCTGATCACATTGATCATTGCAGCAGCAGTTGTCAAATCTCCGGATTTAAATGCCGCTTCAGCAGCAACCATATAAACATCAGCAAACCTGAACAAAATAAAAGGCCTGGTTGATGGATCATTTACACCTGTACGGTTCGGATCGTCATATTTTTTCATGGATGGGAAAAATACAGGAGTGTAAGGATTTGGCGCATTATCTTCAGGTGGGGTTAATATTACACCTTTAAATGCAGCTCTTTTTGTAACTCCCGGATCAAACGGAGGCATCCAGATAGCGGTATCGGCACCAACAGTAAGTGCTCCCCTTGGGGTTGTAACGCCAGCAGTATTTGCAATCCATGCAGTTTGGAACGTTTTAAAATAACGCGAATCATTTACCCTCTCAGCAAAAGCCTGTTCAATGACGTATGGTGAATTTGGCCTGATACGAATGAATGGTCGACCATTGGCAATATCTCTCGTCATTACATTTGCACCACCTGTAGCAGGGTAATTTGCATTTACAGTGGGGTAATTGGGGCGGAAAAGGTTGCTGGTTATATTATAAGAGCCCCCTGCGCCACCTGCAACATAATTGCCATATTTGGTACTATTGCTTTCATCAACAACAAAAAGCGTTTCCTGGCCATATTCATTACCAGGCGCATTGGCCGATGCAAAATCCTGCCATAAGCCCACCTTGTAGGTTGCTGCATTTGTGATAAGTGATTGCGCAGTGCTAAGCGCCATAGCAAAATCATTAGGCTGTGCAGCGCTTGACCAGCCACGTGTTAAATACACCTTTGATAACAGATATAAAGCTGTTGCCCTGGTTGCAGCCTTTCCGCCAAATGGCGATACCGCACCTGTGGATGATATTGTTTCGCCCGGAAGAGTTTGCAATTCAGTTGATGCCTGGGTAAGATCAGTAATGATCTGCGCATATACATCGGCAATTGGGGCGCGCGAATCAGAGGTTGTTGGCGTGCTGATAAATGTAGTATGCAAAGGTACCGGGCCAAAAGTTTGAACCAGGTAGAAATAATACAGCGCTCTCAAAAACTTGGCCTGTGCCAGGTATTCTGTTCTGGTTAAAGCATCAGGAAAAGCCGAAGGGCCATACTGTAAAACACCATTTGCGGTATTTATATCCTGGTAAGCCACCCCAAAAATAGACACTGCATTGTAAGCAGCAACATTACCTACTAGGTTGGTATAAGTAAAAAAAGGTATGGTTGACGAAGTAGCGCTGCCGCCTGCAAGGTATTCATCAGTGCCGGCAAGGGTTATATTGGTAAAGCCCTCGGTTCCCCACAGGTTACGCATATCGCCATATATCCCTATTATTCCTCCCAAAACGCCTCCGGGAGTTGTGAAAAACTGGGGTGTTATATTTGCCCGGGGATTTTCAACTAGTATTTTTTTACAACTGGTAACACTTGCAGCTATAAGTGTTACCGTTAAAATGGATATTTTTTTAAATAGTTTCATATCAATCTCTTTTAAGTTAGAACTTTAAGTTTACGCCTAGTTGAAATGTACGGGTTGGGGGATCATTTAAACCTACAGTAATAGCACGCCCGATAGCACCACTTGAATAGCCTGATGGCCCTGCAAGTGTACCGCCATAGCCGTTTCCTTCCGGATCAATACCTAAACCACTTTTAGTAAGCGGCGACCAGATAATGAATGGATTTGAACAGGTTGCATAAACCCTTAATGATGATATACCCGCTTTCTTCAATAGATCTGAAGGAATGGTATAGCCTACATTAATACTGCGCATTTTTATAAATGAACCATCACGATATTGCAGTGTTGATGCATATAGGAATGTACCGCTTGCATCAGGCCTTGGGAACGCGTTGGTTGGGTTTGATGGTGTCCAGTAATCAACCTTATATTGGTTAACGCGGCCTGTGTTAAAGAATGGATAGCCGGATGATCCGCTGTCGCTTCCCAGGTATGGTACTGCTACCATTTGCCCTATACGTGCAAAGGCAACAAACGTAACATCAATACCCATAAATGAGAAACGATTGGTTAAACCACTTTCAAATTTAGGTTGATAGCTGCCTAATATCTGACGGTCGTTCTGATCTATTTTTCCATCATTATTAACATCCTGAACTTCTATCTGTCCTGGTTTTTCGCCATATTTGGCGGCTTCGGCAGCCTGGCTTGTTTGCCAGATGCCAATTTTCTTATAATCATAAATTACGTTAAACGGCTGACCAACAAACCATCCGTTACCCACGTCTTCTTTTAGGTTATCATGCAGTGCAACAATGGCATCACGATAAAAAGATATATTGAAATCGGTATTCCAGGTAAAGCCGCTTTGTGTTCTGATATTAAGACTGCTTAAACTTATTTCCAATCCTGTACCTTTTGTTTTGCCGGCATTAACCAATGTTGAGCCCGCACCATTACTAGGCGGCAAGCTTATAGTTTGCAAAATATTGTTTGTTCTTTGGTCATAAGCATCAATACTACCTGATATGCGGTTATGGAGCACGCTGAAATCCAAACCAAGGTTAAAGTTGTCCGTAGTTTCGAACTTCAAATTAGCAGGCACGCTGGTAACCAGGTAACCATTATAGCCATTTGCACCAAAGTTATAGGCATTTATGGTAAGGTTACCCAATGTGGAATATGGAGCAACTGATTGGTTTGATGTTACACCATAACCAGCTCTCAATTTAAGAGTTGAGATCCACGATACATCCTTTAAAAAATCCTCTCTATCCGCATTCCAGCCTAAGGCAAAAGCAGGATAGGTAAGGTATTGATGGCCTGAAGTAAGCACAGATGAACCATCGCGCCTTACAGTTGCCGTTAACAAGTAACGATCATTAAATGAATAGTTTACACGGGCCATGTATGATATTAACCCTTTTTCGGAATAAGTACCATTTGAAGCACTTACGGAGTTTGCAAGGTTGAGATTATAACTTTGAATATAATCAGCCGGTAAACCAACACCATTAAAAGTTGATCCATCGCTATGATCCTTTTCAACGCTATATAAGCCCGTAAAAGTTAAATGATGTTTGCCGAATGTTTTATCATAAGTCAGTAAGTTTTCTATCAAATAAGTATAATCCTGTTCATTTGCTACCGACTCGCTTGTTTGTGATGATGCTGTTGCTGTGTTATATAAGTTACTCACCGGCAAATAATTATTGCCTTGTGTTTGGCCATAGGTTAACCCAACATTGGCGCGGTATTTTAAGCCATCGAGAATTTGAACCTCACCATACAAACTGTTAAATGTGCTTAACCTCCTGCTTAAATTTTGAATAACAGGGTTGCGTATAGTAAGCGGGTTTACCTTTGCCGCATCAATTGAACCCGCTAATGGCAACAGGTTTACAGAGCCATCAGCATTATATGGAGAAGTAAGCGGACTAAGGCTGATCGTATTATATAAGGGATATAAATTTCCCCCGTTTGTATTGCTTACATTTTCAAGGCTATTTAAACCTATCCTTAAACGATTGCTTATTTTATGATCAATAGTTGTACGTAAAGTATACCTTTCAAACGATTGGCCATATACGGTACCTTCGTCCTTGTGATAACCAGCGCTTAAACCATATTGTGTATCTTCACTTCCACCGGTAAGGCCCAATAACTGATCAGTGGTATACCCAGCTCTGAAGATCAGGTTCTGCCAGTTGGTATTTGTTCCATTGGCCAGGCCAGTTTGTTCAGCCGTGGTAAGGCCATAAGCGGTTGTTCCTGGATTGACCGTATTACCAGCGGCGGCCTCAGCTTTAAAAGCAGCGTATTCGCTACCACTAAATACCGGATATTCGTCGGTAATATGACTGATACCGTAATAGGCATTATAGGTCATAACCGATTTTCCGGCCTTACCCCTCTTAGTACTTATCAAAATCACACCGCCTGATGCTCTTGATCCATAAATCGCGGTAGCTGATGCATCTTTCAAAACATCAAGACTGGCAATATCATTCGGGTTTATATCATTCATGGTACCACCTATAAATGGTACACCATCAACAATTATCAACGGTTGGTTTTGCGCATCAGCCTGGCTTTGCGTTCCACCTAATGAACGCTCACCCCTTATCCTGATCTGATTGCTGGCACCGGGCTGTGTACTATTGCTAACAATATCAACACCGGCAAGCCTGCCTTTTAACTGATCAACAACGTTATCGGACGGAACTGCTGCAAGCGCTTCCTCGCTGATACTTGCAATAGCGCCCGTAACATCTCTTTTCTTTTGTGTACCATAACCAACAACTACAACTTCATTCAGGTTGTTGGCATTGGCTGTAAGTGTTATTTTTAAGTTGCGGCTCTGGGGGGGTATGTGTACCTCCTGTGTATTATACCCTATAAATGATATTACCAGGGTATTTTCACCAGCAGGAACGCTGATACTGAATTTACCATTCGGATCTGTAGAGGTAGCGCCTGGATGTGATTTTAGTTTCACGTTAGCGCCAATAACTGTTTCGCCTTTTTCATCAACCACTTTACCGGTAACGGTAGAGCTTTGAGCAAAAACAGGCACGGAAATTAAGCTCATACATAACAGTATGAACATTGTTTTCCAGCATTTCATGAGTTTAAGTTTTTCCATAATTAATTGGTGTATAGGATTTGCATTTAGTGATTAGGAGTTTTTATCAGTTTATCTGATAGCGGCACTTATAAGCGGGCTACCAAATACTAACTTTTGCTTGTTACAACATTAAGTTGAATCCTCTTCATTCTTTTTCATTTAATGTTTGATTGGTTTGTGGGGTTATAAATGGATTAATTGATTTTAATTAAATAGCCCGCGCCATGAAATATTAATATCCCAAAACATGGTCTTATACATTGTTGCCTTTTTGATTAAGAAGTTATAATTGGTGACTAACTCGGAATAAAAGTGAGAATAAAAAATTAATAATGCAATCGATTGCAAAAAATATTTTTCACAAAATCATTTTTCATCAAGAAGAAATATCGCTGACTTATAATATTTACACAGCCCGAACACAACTCTCAAATAATTGTTAAAAAAACAATAAAATACCTTATACAGCTATATTTGTATAGAAAATTAACTTTTTTTTCAACTTTTACTAAGCAAATAACTATCATATCTTTTCCATATCCTGTAGTTTTGATGCGTTATTAAAAGATAAAAAGAAATTAAGATTGATAACTTATAAAACAAGAATGGTGTAAAAGCAATGATAATTTTGTAATCGATTGCAATAAATTAGTATATTTTTCATCATATGATCACCCATTTCTATTAATCGTCTGCTTATAAAAAGAGTTATTTGTTCAGGAAATTAGCTAAATGAGAGAGAGATCCCTGGATTATCTTTTCAAAAAATGCCCCTGAAAATTAATCCTGCGGACATAAAAAAACCCAGGGCAGCTTCTGCTACCCTGGGTTAACTCTAAGTGCTAAACTAAGCACCAACCAATTTATAAGTAACCACACTTACAAATTTCTTACATATTGATATAACCTATCTTATATTGAATTACTTCTGACGCATTGCCAGTTATTGCAATTTGTTTAAGATGGGCGCTTTAGTACTGTTCAACGCATTTTTATCGCTATCCAGTAATTCAAGCACTACAATATCATTATTACCTTTCTTCAGCCACTCCACCGGTACGTACAATGTTTGCTGTGGGCCAACCGACCAGTACCTGCCCAGGTTATGACCGTTTATCCATACTACGCCTTTACCCCAATGGCTCATATCCAGGTAAGTATCCCCTACCTTTGATAACTGGAAACTGCCCTTTCTTACAACTGGTAAATTGGCTACTTTTTTATTGGTATAGGTAATATTGTTTACCTGCTTAAATGGCAAACTGTACATGGCCCAGTTATAAACTTCTTTGCCATCAAACTTCACATTCTCGGTTATACCTTTTTTGTTCTTCAGCAAATATGGCCCGAAGTTGATCCGGCCAAGGTTTTCAACCAATATATCCAGCTTTACTTTACCTTTCGGCAGGGTAAGCTGTATGCTGTTCTGGTTATGTCTGCGGTCGAGCACCCCTGCCCTTTTGCCGTTTACCATGATCACCGCGTAATCACGCAGCTCATTCAACTCAAGTGTGCCGGTTTTGCCACCGGTGAGGGTAGTTTGATATAATACAAACCCATAATCCTGATTCAGTTCCTCAAAAGTTAGTGGTGTTTTGTTTATTACCGGTTTCGGCAGAATATCCAATAGTCCTGCTGATTGGTTAAGTTTTATATTATTTATGGCGATGGTTGGCTTAGATGCGGGTACAGGCGGCAATGATTGCCCTGCAGGAAGGTGTTTAGCAATAACATCCCTGAACAGCATAAATTTATGCGTGGCATTACCCGCTTCATCTAATGGCGCATCATAATCATAACTACTGATCTGTGGCTCATACGGGTGGCTATCATCATAATTAGCACCATTCATAAAGCCGCGTGTAGTACCACCATGGAACATGTACATATTAATAGAGAGGCCGGCTGAAAGCACACTATCTAACCTGCCTGTATATTTCTCTGCCGGTACGGTGTGATGTGCAGTCCCCCACCAGTCGAACCAGGCCGGGTACCATTCAGCTATATAGAAAGGGCCCTTGCCATCGTGATTATCAGCTATTATCTTTTTCACTTTTGCAGGATCATCTATCCCATTGATAGCAGCTAAAAGACCGGGCAAATGCCCATTTACTATTGCTTCGGGGGGATCGCATGTATAAAGTAAACCGTCAAAGCCTGCCTCCTTAAATAAGCGCTGGTTTATAGACAGGTATTCTTTATCGCTGCCGTATGAGCCATATTCGTTCTCAATTTGTACCATTAAGATATTGCCGCCGTGGTTAACCTGCAGCGGGGCCAGTTGCTTGCCTACTTCTTTTATATAGGTTTCGTATTCTTTCAAGTATTTTTCTTCCTTGCTGCGTACTATTAATCCTTTTTCATTTTGCAGCCAATACGGGTAGCCGCCAAATTCCCATTCGGCGCATACGTACGGGCTGGGTCTTAATATCACCCATAAGCCTTCTTCTTTGGCTATTTTAACAAATTCTGCCACGTCATTATTCCCACTGAAATCAAATTTGCCTTTCTGGGGTTCGTGCAGGTTCCAGAACACATAAGTACCTATCGTATTCAGCCCCATAGCTTTGGCCATTTTCATGCGGGCACGCCAGGCTTCACGCGGTACACGCGGGTAATGCATTTCACCCGAAATCATCTGAAAGGGTTTCCCATCCAATAAAAATGCGGAGTCGCTTAGTGTAAATGTGTGGGGTGCTTTTTGAGCTTTAAGGCTAAAAGCTAAGAGCAGTATTAAAGAAAAAATAAGTGTTTTTTTAAAGGCCATTGGGAGTAGTACTATATATTATAAAATATGTTATTGAACAGTTAATAGAACCGTTGCCGGTTTAAGATTTTTTGCGCTGATGTTTACCTGTACTTTACCGGGCTTACCAGTGGTTTGTATATAAACAAGAAGCCGCCCATGTAAGGCATTCCTTTTATTAGCTTGATAGCTCTCATGGCTGCTCAGGCTGCCGCTTTCCAACCCCAGTAAACGTGCCTGGCCGGTTAGTTCAACACTGATCTCATCGGCAGCGCTGTAAACCGGGTTGCCTTTATCATCAGTTATTTGTATTTCAAGCTGACTTAATCCTTTTGTGTTTGCTTTGAACGTAGTTTTATCAGCAACAACACTAATTTTTGCGGCCTCACCAGCGGTTTTAATGACATAACTGCTTACCTCAACACCATTATTGTAGCCTTTAACCAACAATTCTCCGGGCTGGTAATCTACATCCCATTGTGGAATCTGCCCTTTTGCTTGTGCCCTTGATTTTTTACCAAGTGATTGCCCGTTTAAGAAGAGTTCGGCTTCCTGGCAATTGGTGTAGCATTCAACCTGTATTTTATTACCCGGCTGCCAGTTCCATGCCGGGTTCATTTCCCATCGGTTACGACGGTTACTATCTGCTGGAGTAATTTCTCTGCTTACAAGATATACCATAGGCTTATCGGCCCAAAGGCTTTGCCTGTAATAGTATCCCGGCTTTTTAAACCCAGCCAAGTCCAATAGCCCGGCGCCATTGCTTCGTTGTGGCCATTTACCTGCTTCGCCCATGTAATCTATACCCGTCCAGAGAAATTGCGCCGAGATGTAAGCATTGGTATCAACCGCATCCCAGGCCTGTTTCCGCATATTGTTCTCGCTACCATAGATCACACGCTCCGGATACTTTTTATGATCTTCGGGATAGCGGTATTCCTGGTAATTGTAGCCTACAATGTCCAACACTTCCGGATAACCAACTTCGTTCGACATTACTACCCCCGCCAGTGCAGCGGTAACCGGGCGCGACTGGTCTATCGATTTTACCACCTTAACCAATTGTTTTGCAATAACCGTAAGTCCGCTTGCAGGTGGGTGATCGGGTAAAAAGCCCTTACCATATATCTGCGGGTTGGTGCCTGTGTTTAACACCTCATTGCTATAAGGGTCATTGGGGTAATCTATTTCATTGCCGATGCTCCACATGATTACTGATGGGTGATTCCTGTCCCGCAGGATCATATCACCCAAATCACGGTCGGCCCATTCTTTAAAATATTCATGATAACCGTCTTTTGAAGGTGTCCCTACGTTCCAGCCCTTAACCCATTTATTTTTGCCTATCTCCCACTCATCAAAAGCCTCATCCATCACTAAAAAGCCCATTTCGTCGGCAAGTTTGTACAGGTAATCAGCATGAGGGTTATGGCTCAGGCGCAGCGCGTTTATGCCTGCTTCTTTTAAGATCTTAAGCCTGCGTACCCAAACTTGTTCGGGCACAGCAACGCCCAATGCACCGGCATCATCATGGATACATACGCCTTTTATTTTGGTATTTTTGTCATTTAAAAAGAACCCATTATCCTTATCAAAACGAATGCTGCGGATACCGGCCTGCTGGTTTACCTGGTCGATAAGCTTGCCATTTTGTAATACCCACACCTGCAGTTGATATAAGTAAGGGTGTTCAATACTCCATAGTTGAGGTGATGCTACCTGACTATTGAAAGTAACCTCATTCTCCCCTTTTTTTGCTGCAAGCGATTTTTGAACAGTCGCGACAACTTTTCCTAACGAATCGAGCAGATTGACTTTAAGATTAACACTTGTGGTTAACGGTTTACTGTTAGTAACTGTTACCTTAACTTTTATTGTAGATTTACTTGCTGATACCTCAGGAGTTGTAAAAGCTACATCCCACAACCCAACATGCACCGGGTTTTTAACAATAAGATAAACATTGCGGTAAATACCCGACCCAGTATACCACCTGGAATCGGCAAACTCGCTGTGATCAACTTTTACAGTAATTGTGTTTGCACCTTTGTAGTTCAGGTATGGCGATATTTCATATTGAAACGGAACAAAACCGCTTGGCCTTTTGCCTAATAAATGCCCGTTTATCCATACTTCGCTATTCTTATATACACCATCAAAATAAATGTACACCTGTTTGGCGGTCCAGTTTTTATTAGCGGTAAAAGTTTTCTTATACCAGCCGATGCCACCGGGCAAATAGCCTGTAGCGCTTGCCCAATCTTCGCTGAAAGGTTCTTCAATGCTCCAATCATGCGGTAATTGCACTGATCGCCACTGGGTGTTTGCAGGCCCTCCTGTATCGCCACCTGTAATATCACCTTTGTGAAACAGCCAGGCATCATTAAATAAAACGGGAGTGCCAACATTAGTTTGCGCTCTTAATGCCTGGGGTAACAGCAAGATGATAAACAGATAAAAGATATAGGATTTATTATTTTTCATTGGATGTATATGTGCTATTGAATGATTCCGGTTATTGTGGTTATTGATTTTCCATTGATTACTATTGAACTTTGGTTCTTAATCACATTCTCCGAATGCAGGTCTGCCGATGCTGATGTGATGTACGCCCTTGCATTTGCTATTTTAATACTACCGGTATTTAAGTTCACGGCCACATCCCCGGTATTGTTATTAATAATTACTACGATAAGCTTTTTACCATCTTTAAAAGCTGATATCAGCAATGGGCTTTTTAATGAGGATTCCCCGGCAGTATTTGCATCAATCCGCAAAGCTCCCGGCCTGATGAACCTGCTGTAATTACCCATGGCCCAAAGCATTTTACTGGTATAATAATTACCATCGGTTTTGTTTTTATCTACGTAGATGAGGCCATCCTTATAATCAACGGGGGAAATGGCTGTCCACCATTGCCAGGCTGAGGCATTGGCCGCAGTAAGATCGGTATGAATAACCCTTGCCAGGTATAAAGCCGCATCAATCCCCAGATCGCGCTTATTGCCGTCTATTTCACCGGCATTATTGCCGAGGATGCAGTATTCCGATTCCCAATAAGATAATCCCGGGATATCACTTACAGCCTGCGTTAACTGCTGCCGCAATTTTATGGCTGTTGCCATAGGCGATGTAGTAAAATAGCTGTGCGCCATGATAGTTTTATTTACATTCTTCAATCCGCCGATATAATCGGGAGAACCCTGTTTAAAAAAATCATTGATCTGGTTCCCTTTGGCTGGTTTGTCGGCTGCTGAAAACAGGTAGGTGATACTACCTGCTTCGCCAACTAATATTTTTGATTGAACTTTATTTTGAGTGAATGATTTGTCGATTGATCGTACCAAACCGGCTATTTCGGCATTAGTATATGGGCAACCTTCCTGGCCGCCATCACTCCAATCCCACTGCGGTTCATTTACAGGGCTGATGTAGTTAAACTCAATACCCGTTGTTTTTTTAACACCTTTTACCACGGTAGCCAGGTAATCTGCATAAGCATCGTATTTACCGGCTGAAAGATTTATTTTTCCGCCCGTGGCATATGCTTTACCATTCACAGTAAAATTAACCGGCGGGCTATTTACAAAACCCAAAAACTGCTTAACGCCACGTTCTTTAGCCGCCTTTAAAAACCATTCCTGTCCGGCTTGGTTTTTCCAGTTGTAAGTCCCATCAGCATTTAAGAATGACGCGGCACGGCGCCATTCGTTTTTAATGCCGCTGCTGTCTGCTTGTTGCGCGCTGCCTGCGCCTATATTAAACCGCCATAATGATAAGGCAATACCTTTGGCCGAACCATCGGCAAGTGTATCCTTACTAAAAAGAAGGTCGGCTATTTTATTCACTTTTTCTTTTGGCCAGTTGCCAATAAACTGGCACGACCATGCATCCGACGCGCCAAAATTATCAATATGCTGATAGGTTTTGGCCAGATCGATATTTACAGTAACAACACTATCCTGGCTTTTTGCAAAACTGCAATTAAACACTAATAGCGCAATTACCGGTGTAAGTCTTTTTATAAAATTAGTTATCATTATATTTAAAAGCATGGCATTGCAGCTTTAGTGCTGCAATACCATGCTTGTTTATTTTATTGTTGTACAATTTGCCATTGCTGGTTAGTGGCACTGTTGGATGGCCACTGAATAATCCCCGCGCCATTTGTGGTTGACGCGCCGTTTACATCCAACACATCGCCACTGTTGCGATTTGTAACTTTGTATACATCAGTTGATACAGCGGTAAGCTGCCATTGTTGGTTATTAGCCCCCGACCATGGGTATTGAATAACATTTGCACCACTGGCCGTTGATGCACCGCTAATATCAAGTACATCACCACTGTTTCTGTTCTTGATCTCATAATAACTACCATCGGCTGTAATTACCCATTGCTGGTTAGTTCCACCATTTTGAGGCCACTGAATAATAGCCGCGCCGCTGGCCGTAGAAGCGCTGTTTACATCAAGCGCTTGTCCACTGTTCACATTCAGGAAACGATAGTACGCGCCCGAATAAAACACATCAGTGCCTCCGGTGCCTACACCCCATGCATATTGTAACCGGCTTAGGCCAGATGCATTTGTATTTGTAAGTGTGGTGCCAATAAGTGATTCCATAGCATAACTATCACCATTACGAACGCCCGGCCAGTATACAGCGCCCATACCCAAAGTGCGCACTTCATTAGTCATGCCTTGTATGTAAGCGTTATCCTGGCTCCCGCCAATTGCACCGGTATAGTTTATGCCGCTGTTCATGGTATCACCAAATTCTGTCAACACAGCACGGCTACCATAACTACCCACATTACCTGCAAGCCTGCTTTCCCATTGGGCAGCCGTAGTAAGGCCACCACTACTGAAAAATGTATAATCATGTATGGACAATAGACAACTGGTAAAGCGGCTGTCGGCACCTACACCGGTAATATCCTGCGCATAAGATGTACCGTCAATAAGGATATGCCCCTGCGGTACGGTTGGATAATTGCTTAGCCATTGCGCGCAAATGGTTGTCCATGCTGATAAGGTGTACCCATGCGGCTCATTAAATATTTCAAAGTACACATGTGAGTTGGTGCCGTATTTATTTACCACGGTTTGCCACATCGACCAAAATTGGGTAGTGTTGTCAATTAAACCATCCTCTGATGATGCTCCTTCCCAGTAACCCACTATCACATTCATTCCCTTGCTTACTGCTTCGTCAATAACTCCGGTATAGGAGTTCCACCAACTTGTTGATACCGTGGAGTAATTAAGCGGGATACGGATAGTATTTGCTCCTGTGTTAGTTTGTATTCCCGAAAGTATCGCAGTCGCTTTAGAAGTTACTGTAGCATAACTATCAGATGATGTTAAACCACTTAACACCAATATAGTATCGCTAAAATTATCACCATCACACGCCCAGTTAACCCCTCGTAAAGCCTGGCCAGCGGTTAAGCTTAGCGTTTTTGTACCCTTTGCCGACTGGCCCGTAGTAGCAACAGGAGTAACTTTAGTAACCTCATCCTTTTTACAACCGGCCATTAATAACCCGGAGCATAAAATCAAATAAATAACTCTTCTCATAATATCAAGTTTTAGGTTTTAAAATTTGTTTTAGACATGAGTATAAAAGGGAAGCCCGTTTAAGGGCTTCCTTTATTGTATAAGAGTGTTAGTCGGCTTAATAGCCTGGGTTTTGTTGTAGCTGACCACCGGATGCCTGTATTTCAGTTAATGGTATAGGCAGCCAATAATGCTGTGGCAGGAAAGAACGGTTAGCCAATGCTATTTTCCTGGTATAAGTATAACCTGATGGATTTGCAGCATTAACTGTAACACTTACGCCATACGCCGGCACATTTTCTGTTTGCGTGGCAATTTTCCATCTGCGCACATCATAAAAACGTTGCTCTTCAAAAGCAAGCTCAATTTGTCTTTCATTTTGAATCGCAGTACGCATATCAGTTTGTGATAATCCGCCCGGCAATGGAGGCATATTTACAGATGCCCTTGCCCTAATGCTGTTGATGGCAGCATAAACAGTCGCATCAGGTCCTGATGCTTCGTTTTGTGCTTCTGCATAATTGAGTAATATTTCGGCGTATCGCATATAGATCCATGGTTGGCCACCTGCTACACTCCATGGGTTATCGATAGGATAGGCATCATTCATAAATTTCCTTAGGTAATAACCTGTCTGGCTGGCATTCCAGTTTGATGGCCCCTGGTTGCTATCTTTTCCACCCGGAAGATAAACATCAACAGTACTATTTCTATAAGGTGCCTTATTGTACAAAATGGTAGCATAAAACCGAGGATCGCGGTTTATATACGGGTTTTGCGGATCATAACCTGATGCGGGATCAGTAATAGCTTTACCATTATTCATCTGATAAGCATCTACCAGGTTTTGGTATGGTGTATTACCAGCCCAGCCGTCGTAACCATTGGGACCGTTTGATATTTCCATACAAACGTGGCGGGCCGTATTTACCACAAATAAACGTTCGAAAATGATCTCATTATCATTAGGCGACAAAAACAACTGCTGGTAACCATTCTGAGATAAAGTATATTTCCCCAGATCCATAACCGCTTTTGCCGCTGCTGCTGCATCCTGCCAGGTACCTGCATTATATAACGGACTAGCTGCATATAACAGTAACCTTGATTTAAGTGCTAACGCAGCCCCTTTGGTTGCCCTACCCAATGCCCATGTAGCATCATTATTTAAAGGCAATTTTGCTGCCGCATCATCAAGCTGTGCTGTAGCGTATGCAATAGATTCCTGTATAGTAGCACGTTTAAAAAGTGCCGGATTTTGCAGGTTATCAGTTAACTGGCTAACCTGATCGCCTATCAGCACTATGCCACCATAGTTACGGATCAGATCCTGGTATCTGTAAGCACGTATAAATTCAAGCTCGCCGATCAGTCTGTTCTTATGTGCTGTGCTTAGCGGAAGACCGTTAATAAGGCTTAATGCATAATTACAATCGCGTATGCCTGCATAGCTACGGGCATATAGGGTACCTAAAAAGCCTGTATTATTAGCAGCCATCTGTCCCTGCTCAATCAACCATGAACCATTATCAGTATTATACATTGATTCATCAGTAACCGAACTGGCCATAGCATATTCAAAGCCACGTCCAAATCCCGGAGGCGATCCCTCACCTTCATTATTCCCTACTTGTTCGCCTAAATACCTGTTGATTACATAGGCTTCAAATAATGATGTATCAGATGTTATGGATGTATTTGTTAAACGGTCTGTTGGATTTAGATCGAGAAAATTCTTTTTACATGCTGAGAACAAGAGTCCTGAAAGGACTAACACGCATGATATAGTTTTTAGCGGTTTCATTGTTTTAGTTTTATAATTTAACATTTACACCTACGTTAATAATTTTTTGTTCAGGGTAGAACTGGCCACTGCCACTTGTTCCTTCAGGATCATAATCTTTCACCTTGCTAAATGTCAATAAGTTAAATCCACCCACAAATACTCTTAATGACGCGATATGCAGTTTTGAAATTACTGATTGCGGAAGTGTATAGCCTAATTGTGTATTCTTAAGCCTTAAGAACGCCGCATTGTTCAACCAAAAAGTACTTGGGAACGAACCACCGCTTACAGCATCAGAAGCCCTGTCTGAAACACGGGGATAAGTACCATTTGGATTGGTAGGGCTCCATGCATTGTTAGCCCATGAGCTGTAGTAGTTACCAATTGTTCCTGATTCAGGCAATACATACTGGCTAACCTCTGCTTGGCCGGAGAATAAGATCGATAGATCAAAGCTCTTATAACCTGCATTTACAGTAAAGCCGTAAACAATTTGCGGTATATTACCGTATTTTGTTCTAACCTGATCAGCAGCAGTGATCTGCCCGTCATGATTATAATCTTCATATATTAAATCACCAACCTGGGCTCCTGGCACGTGAGGTGTACTGTTTAATTGTGCCTGTGACCTAAAAATACCGATCGCATTATATAGTAAATAGTTGTTTAACGGGCCACCTATTTGCGATTGGTAAGATAATGTACCCGGTGCCTCATCTATGTAGACAATTTTGCTTTTAGCGTAAGTAAAGTTACCGGAAACGCCCCAGCTAAACTTACCGGGATGGTTGTAACCCAAAGTACCTTCAAAACCGTTGCTGTTTACTTTATCTATATTTTCTGCCGGAACAATATCACCGTTATATGGGTTAACAATACCTGATGTTGCTGGAACAGAAGCATTTTGATAACCTAAGATATTTGACCTTACCTGCCTGAAATATATGGCCTCTAATGTAAAGTTATTTAAGAAAGTGGCATTGATACCGATATCTGTTTTCTTAGCTGTTTCCCAGGTAATATTAGGATTTGCCAGTTTGGTTAAGTTAATACCCGGCTGAACGGCAGCTCCTGAACCATTATCGGTTACCACATAATTGTTAAAGGAGAAATTATCGAAATATTGGTAAGGGCCAACAAGGTCATCACCTAAAACACCGTATGATGCCCTGATCTTCAGGTTATTTATAAAGCTTAAACTTTTAGCGAACCAGTTTTCTTTTGAGATAACGTAACCGGCAGATACTGATGGGAAATAACCCCATTGGTGACCCGGCGCAAATAAAGAAGAACCATCAGCACGGAACTGACCTTCTAACAAATATTTTTCATCATAATTGTAAGCCAAACGACTGATAACGCTCTGACGGGTATAATCGAAGTTCCCATTATTGTCGCTGCTGCTGCCGCCATTGGTTGCGTCAGATGCTGCGGTTCCACCTTCAGATAGTTCAGGTGTTGTAGCTGTAGGGAAATCATTTCGCTGAGCCCAGAAGTAACTGTAGGTAGTTTTACTTTGCTCATAACCTACAAACGCATTTACATCATGCTTGCCAAACTTGCGCGCATAATTCAACTTAATGTTTGAAGTTATTAAAGATTGGTTAAGCTGTGACTGGAAAAGAGAAGCCAAACCATTTGGGCCACCACCTTCAATGCTTGGTGTGTACACATTGGTAGTGGCATTATAAGTATAAACAGTATAAGGCGTATAAAAAATCTTGCTTGCTGTTCCTGATTTATCTGCAGAGAAGAACCCATCTATTGAAAGACCTTCAACCCCTGGGATATCATAACTGGCTTTTAATATGCCATTAAATGTTAACGTTGGATTTTGATTAGTTCCTCCAATGCTGGTTGGCACCAACGCAGGGTTTACCTGGTCTATACCTGCAGTAGGATCTCCGTTTGGATAAAAACCGGCAGATGTAGGATATGACCTGTAAATTGAGCGGAAGATATTGGCAGCACTTGTGGTTGGGTACTGACGATCTTCCTCCCTGCCTGACAATGACAGGCCGATCTTAAAGCCTTTAGCAACGTTTGCATCTAAATTCGACCTGAAATTATATTGATGATAATTAGTTGCACCATCTTTATAAAGGCCATCCTGATAAACTGTACCTACCGATGTAAAATATTTTACATCATCATTACCACCTGATATGGTGAGGCTGTTCTGATTTTGCAGGGTTACACTTTTTAAGGTTAATTTTTCCCAATCAGTATTTGGATAGTTGACCGGATCTGAACCATCTTTAAATTTTTGTATTTGCGCTGCACTGTATACCTGGTTCATGCCATTCGTAGGTGAATCATAATAACTGATATCATTAACTATCTGCGCATAAGTAGCAGCATCAGCCATTTTTGGTAAACGTGTGGGCGAGTCAAAACCCTGGCTAAAGCTGTAGGTAATTGTTGGCTTACCTAATTTACCACGTTTTGTAGTGATCAGGATTACACCATTTGCTGCCCTGCTACCATAAATAGCTGCTGTACCATCTTTTAATACGGAAACGCTTTCGATATCATTAGGATCCAGGCGCTCCAAACCACCGATCTGCCCCGGCACACCATCTACAACCACCAATACGTTATTGCTACCTGTTGTTGCAAGCCCTCTTATTAAAATACTTGAGCCATCGTAACCGGGTTCACCTGAAACGTTGTTGGCAATAACACCCGATACGCGACCTGCAAAGGAGTTGGAAAGGTCAGGTTCAGGGCTCTTCACCATATCAGCACCTTTAATAACAGAGATCGAGCCTGTTACGGTTGCTTTTTTCTGCGTACCGTAACCTACTACAACTACTTCATTCAGTGCTTTTGAATCAACCAGCAGGCTCACCTTAATATTGGTTTTACCGCTTAAAGCAACTTCCTTGTTAAGGTAACCTACATAAGTAAATACCAGGGTGCCTGAAGATGCATCAGGAACGGTGATGGAAAAGTTACCATTCCCATCAGAAACTGCACCGTTTGGGGTGCCTTTAAGTAAAACACTTACCCCTGGTAATGGAAGCCCTTTTTCGTCAGTTATCTGTCCGTTTATACGAACGCTGGCAACTTCTTTTTTAGCCTTGTTTGCTGCAACGGCCAGGGCCGGTTGCACACAGGTAATACAGCAGGCTATTGCCATACCGGTAAACAAGCGTAAGCGGCCGGGAAATTTTTTCCTGTGCGGAGAATACGTGATTTGTAAATTTGATTTCATAATTTATTACTAATTGGTTTAATTTTTTGCCGTTTATTATCATGCGCAGCATTAATCAGCAGGCAAAGTAAAGTCCCATTACTTCACTCCGATCCGAACTGTTGTTGCTGCTTTAGAATGCTAAGCGGTATTAATTGGTTAATTACAAAGGCTAAGTTGAAGCATTTTCAAGATACGTGTGGGGGGTAAACTCTGCAATTGAAAGGGGTAAATTCAGCAAAAACACAGCTAAAACCCTATTTCTGCACTGTTTTTTTACACATGGTTGCTTTTATCCTTTTTTAGCAAGTCGCGGTTCAAGGTTTGATCCTTATGAAAGGAGTTACGGAATTGCTTGATATAATCAGATGGGTTTAAGCCAAACACTTTGCTGAACTGTTCGCGGAAATGCTTTAGATCATTAAACCCTACTTTGTAGGCTGCTTCAGCAACAGTGCTATCTGTAGTTAAAAAAAGTTCGGCTGCTTTTCTTAACCGGATAAAACGAATAAAGCTATTAGCCGACTGCCCCGAAATAGATTTGATCCTCCTGTATACATTTGAATGGCTCATGCCAATTTCATTTGCCAGGGTTTTAATACTAAAGTCTGAATCGCTTAAATGTTGCTCAACGATGTCAATACATCGTTGCAGAAATTCTTTATACTCCTGTGAGATCTTTAGATTATTAGGCTTCAGTGTTATTTCATTAAAGAAATACCGTTGCAGGTTATTCCGGGTTTTAAGTATACCTTTTACACGGGCTATCAGCATTTCCTTTTCAAAAGGCTTGCTGATATAGTCGTCAGCACCACCTTCAATTCCCTTCAGCTTAATTTCGGGTGCAGTAATGGCCGTAAGTAATATAACAGGTATATGGCTAAGATCGGGATTTTCTTTTACGCGGCTGCACAATTCTATCCCGCTCATACCCGGCATCATCACATCGCTGATAATAATATCGGGCATTAATTCAGTTACCATCTTTAAGCCGGATTCACCATTGTCAGCCTCATATACAATATATTCTGATACAAAAACCTGTTTAATATAATCGCTTATCTCCTTATTATCCTCAATAATAAGCATCGATTTAAAATCAGACGTAATTTCTGCAGAGGAAGGTACAGTTATATCAGGCACGACCTGTAGATTGTTATTATCCTCTTCTGCCATCAGCTCATTAAAGAAAACAGATCTTTGCGGGGCCTCTTCTATTATAGATGCTGATGTTAAATGTGCTGTTCCTTTAAGCAGTTCAAGATTAAAAACCGTCCCTTTCCCGGCTTCGCTATCATAGCTTATTGCTCCCCCATGCTGCTCCGCATAATTTTTTACCAAAAACAACCCTATGCCTAAACCGCCTTTTGATAAACTATTATGCTGATACTCCTGGTAATATTTATGGTACAGCTTGTCGCCTGCTGTTTGTGCTATACCACATCCTGTATCGCTTACCTGTATGTTAACCTTTTCGTTTGTCTGGCTTACATACATCTCTACTTCTCCACCCGGCTCGGTAAACTTTACAGCATTTGATAACAGGTTAAATAAAACGATCTCAATTTTTTCGCGGTCGGCTATAATTTCTATATACTCTTCAGTACAATTATACTCAAACCTGAGTTTCTTCGCATTTGCCTGATGTGTGAAGCATAAAAAGACCTCTTTGCTCAGATCAACAATATTTATTTTTGCCAGCTTTAATTCGTCGGCATCTGCATCAGCCTTTCTAAACAACAACAATTGATCAACCAAACTTAACAGGCGTTTGGCATTGCGGTTTATGGTGTTTAGGTTTTGTTGATCGATATCATTACCACCTGTGTATAAGATCTCTTTCAGCGGATTAATGATCATGGTTAACGGCGTCCTGAACTCATGAGAAATATTTGTAAAAAAGGATAGTTTTTTTTCGTGTAACTCCTTTTCCTTTTCAGTTTCAATATGTGCCAGCTTTACCTCGTATTTTAATTTAGCCTGCCGGTTATTATAAAAGATATAGCCATAAACAGCGGCGCCAAAAAGCGAAGCATATATGAGATAGGCCCACCAGGTAAGGTACCATGGCGGCGTAATTATAACAACTATCGATTTTCCCTCATCATTCCATAATCCATCATTATTTGAGGCCTTAACACGAAAAACGTACCTGCCCGGATTTAAGTTTGTGTAAGTTGCCTTGCGCTGCTCGCCAACATAGTTCCATCTTTTATCAAATTCTTCCAGCTTATACGCATAACTGTTTTTTTCGGTATGGGTATAGTTGAGCGCGACAAATTCAATGGAAAAAACACTTTGACTGTATTTTAAAACTATTTGTTTAGCATTTTGAATAGGTTCTTTAAGCGGACTATTATCACCGGGAATAATCGATTTATTAAATACCTGCAGATCTGAAAAATATACCGGGGGCGCAACCTTATTGTAATTAATAGCCAGCGGATCAAAAGAAACCAGGCCTTTGTTACCACCAAGCAGGATTTGATGATCATTCACTTTGCATATTACCGAATTGGCAAACACACCATCGCCTTCGTCAAAATTGATCACTTTCATTGTGCGGGGATTGAAGCATGATACACCGGTCTCGGTTACTATCCATAAATTACCCTTTGCATCTTCCACCATTTGTTTAAACACATTGCTCGCAAATCCATCATTTTTCGAGAAAACCTGGAAAGAATCCGTGCTCCTGATGTATTTGTTTAGGCCATCTTGTGTACAGACCCAGACATTTTTATGAGAATCGAGAAATATGCTGTGAATGTCATTATTGCTGATGCTGCCTCTTTTCTTACCATTGGCCAGGTAATTATAAAACCTTTGCGATGATTGTACAAAGCGGTTCAAGCCTCCCCCTTCGGTACCGATCCAGATATCATTATCGGCATCTTTTAACAGGCAATACAAATGATTATTACTTAGCGTATATGGCTTGTCTTTTTGATTAAAATAATGACTGAAAGTATTAGTTTGGGCATGATAAATTTTGAGCCCGGCATCTGTAGCCAGCCAGTAGTTACCTGGGGTTACTTCTAAAATATCCCTGAATACATCTTCATTAAAAAAACCTCCTAAACTTGAATGATGTGAATGATGGGTGAAATCCCCTGTTTTATCATCATATTCATCAAAGCCAAATTCAGTTAAGTCCCATAATTTATTACTGGCATCTAAATACAGTTTGTTTATACCATTGCTGCCAATACTATTGGGATTGTTAGAAGGTAAAAAGGTTTTGGATGTATTAGTATTTAATTGGATTGCGGTTAAGCCGTCGTTTGTTGCTACCCAAACTGTATTGTTTTTAACCAGGATACTTTTTACCAGTCGTTTTTCATTCGAAAACGGATAGAAAGCAAATTTATATTGTTTACTGTCTAACTTAGTTAAACCCTCCATTGAGCAGATCCAGATGATCCCGTTATTATCGCGAAACAGGCCTGCTTGCTGAAAACTTGTTAGCTCATTAATTTTTTGCCAGCTGTTACTGGCCGAATTAAACCAATAGAAACCACCACTCCCAGCCAGGATCATCGACTGATGGCCAAAGTTTAATATCCTGAAAACGCCTTGATTTTCCTTATCAGGAGATGGGTACGATATAAATTTGCTTGTTCTTACCTCAAACTTAAATAAGCCTTTCCAGTAAGTACCTACCCATATGTCGCCATTTTCATCCATGCAGAGGCTCCATACATCATTAGGGTTCTTTTCATTTGTTTTTTGAACCTGGGGGTAGCTGATAAACTTTTTGGTATACCTGCTAAACTTGTTAAGTCCGCCACCCCAGTTACCTAACCAAAGATTATTGGCATTGTCCTCAATTATCGCGTTAACAGATTTACCTTTTATAGCATTTACATCGGATGGATTTGGCTGAAAGACTTCAAAACTTTTGGTTTTCTCTAAAAATCTGTCAAATCCGTCATCAGTGCCAATCCAGATGTTATTATCCTTATCAGCCAAAAGCGACCAGATCTTATTGTTGCTCAGCGTGCCGGGACTCTTATCCTGGTGACTAAACCGCTTAAACTTTTCTGTCAGCGGATCTAATAAGTTCAACCCGTCAAGCGTACCTACCCATATCCGCCCTTTTTTATCCTCAATAATGGTGTTTATATAATTATTGGTAAGGCTTGTACTATCATCAGGAATATTAACAAAAGTTTTAAAAGAATAACCATCGAAACGACAAAGGCCATTCTCCGTTCCTACCCAAAGGAAACCGTTCCTATCCTTAATTGCACAAGTGGTACTGTTTGATGGAAGACCATTATTGATACCGTAAGCCTTTATTGCATAGTTTTTAAGCTTGGCTACATCATTGTTCTGAGGCATATTAAACTGCGCATATCCTGTTTTTACTATTAAAAGTATAAACACAAACAAACCAATTTTTAAAATCCTCATTTAATAATATTAATAGTTTATAAAATGGTTTATGATTAACGCAACGGTTAACCAATCAGTAAATATATCCAAATAGCCCTAACATGGAAGTATAATTTCAACCAAACTATTATTCCGGTTGCTCATCATAAAACACTGCAAAATTCGATAATAAAGGTTTAATGAATACCTACGGCCTATAATATATGTCAAATTAACACTAATTAATTCTAATTAAAAAGGGATTTGCATCTTTTTAATATTTACAACTTACCAGCCTTAAAACAAGGATGTGACTAATTACTTTTATAAAGAGAAACCTGAAAATTTATTCCTTCACTATAACGATGGAGTAAATAATAACACTATAAAGTTTGAAAGGGGGATATTTCAACATATTTTTGAAGTTAACTTCGGATAAAAAACGATTCGTTGATTCCCTGCTATCTGTAAGCTGCCAATGGATAAACAATTTAATAAAAAATACACGGGTTCTGTACTATGCTTTGGCGAACTGCTATTCAGGATAAGCCTTGACGCCGATGGTAATTGGTTAAAAAATAACGCTGTCCCATTCTTTATGGGCGGTGCCGAATTGAATGTGGCCACAGCCCTATCGCTATGGGATGTACCATCGCAATATTTTACTGCGCTGCCCGATAATCATATGTCGGCGCAGATCACATCGCATCTAACCAGTAAGAACATCGATCCCGCAAAGATCTATCATCATGGCGACCGGGTTGGTTTATATATACTGACCAAAGGTGCCGATCTGAAAAATGATTCACTGATTTATGACCGCGCTCACTCAGCATTTGCTGAATTAAAACCGGGAATGATAGATTGGGATAAAGTACTGGATGGCGTAAGCTGGTTTCATTTCAGCGCTATCTGCCCTGCCATCAATCAACATGTGGCCGATGTTTGTAAGGAGGCCTTAATAGCTGCATCGGCAAAAGGCATTACTATTTCCATTGATCTCAACTACCGTTCAAAGCTATGGCAATATGGTAAAAAACCAGTACACGTGATCCCCGAACTGGTGCAATACTGCGACCTGGTAATGGGTAATATATGGGCTGCTGAAACCATGCTGGGTATCCCTGTTGAGGAAGGGGTGCATATTGCCGGACAAAAGGCAAATTATCTGGATGCCGCTTTACAAACATCAAAACATATCGCTAAAAAGTACCCTAAATGTAAAGCTGTTGCTAATACATTCAGGTTTGATAATAACGAAGGCATCATCTATTACACTGCCTTATATACCGACGACGAATATTACAGCACTATTGACCATTCGGCACTTAAGATAGTAAATAAGGTAGGCAGCGGCGATTGCTTTATGGCGGGCCTTATTTACGGCTTTTATAACAATAATGAGCCCAACGAAATATTGGAGTTTGCCACTTTAGCTGCCTTTGACAAACTATTTAACGATGCTGATGCCACTTCTAAAACCGTAGAGGAAATTAAAACTACAACGATTACCAAATGAGCAACCACGAAACTATACTTGCCGGCATTATAACACAGGGTATTTTACCCCTGTTCTTTTATGAAGATGCAGAGGTGAGCCTTCAGGTAACCCGTACCTTATACCGGGCCGGTGTGAGGGCTATTGAATATACAAACCGCGGACCTGCAGCGCTCGAGAACTTTAAAGTACTTAAACAAGCGCAGCAAACCGAAATGCCCGAACTGCTTTTAGGTATAGGCACCATAAAATCAGAACAGGAAGCCCGGGATTTTGTAGCTGCCGGGGCTGATTTTATAGTTGCGCCTATTGTAAACCCGGCAGTAGCAAAAGTAGCCCATGAGCATGGCATATTATGGTGCCCTGGCTGCATGACCCCTACCGAAATCTACACGGCACAACAAAATGGTGCGGCGTTGATCAAGCTATTTCCTGCTAATATCTTGGGGCATTCTTTTTTAAGTTCGATAAAAGAATTGTTTCCGGGGCAATTATTTATGCCTACTGGTGGTGTTGAGCTACATATCGAAAATATCAGCAACTGGTTTAATGCCGGAGTTTGCGCCGTGGGTTTGGGCAGTAAGCTTATTACCAAAGATGTGTTAACTAAAGGATTGTACGACCAATTATATAACGATACTATAAAAGCATTGGAGCTTGTAAAAGCCTCCAAATAAGTTAATATCTACCGAATTATGACCAATGAAAACAAAGTTGGAAACTACAGATGGGTTATAGCATCCCTGCTCTTATTTTCTACCACCATAAATTATATGGACAGGCAGGTGATCAGCTATGTAAAGGATTATTTCTGCACGCCCATAGCCAAAGGTGGTTTCGGCTGGACGGATAATCAATATTCCTATGTTACCGCTTGTTTTACTGCCTTTTACGCAGGTATTACTGTAGTTGCAGGTTTAGTTATCGATAAGATAGGTACCAAACTGGGTTTGGCATTATCGCTTATTATTTGGTCAACGTTCGGTATATTAAATGCCTTTGCGGGTAGTTCGGTTGTTGTGCATACCATTGTAAGGAGTTTATTTGGTATTGGTGAAGCAGGTAACTTCCCCGCCTCTATAAAAACGGTTGCCGAGTGGTTCCCTAAAAAAGAGCGTGCGCTGGCAACAGGTATTTTCAATAGCGGCTCCAACATCGGCGCTATGATAGCGGCCTTATTTGTACCATGGTGCCTTATTCATTGGGGTGAGGCTACAGGCTGGAAAATGGCTTACATTATCACCGGCGCCGTTGGTTTTTTATGGCTGATATTTTGGTTCTTATTATATAATCCGCCTGCTAAATCCAAGTATCTCACAAAAGAGGAATTTGATCTGATACATGAGGATGACCTGGTTGTACACGCCGCACCATCAGAAGATGTGGCATTGCACGAAAATATATCATGGGGAAGATTATTCAGGTACCCGCAAACCTGGGCCTTTTTCTGGGGTAAATTCTTGACAGATGGTGTATGGTGGTTTTTGTTGTTCTGGCTTCCTGATTATCTGAAAAAGCAATTTGGCATGGATATTCACCATATTATGTGGCCTACCTTTACTGTATATTTCATTTCTATCTTCGGCAGTACATTTGGCGGCAACCTCCCCCGCATGATGATCAATCGCGGAACACCGGTATACAAAGCACGTATGCGAGCAATGTTTATTATCGCGCTGTTTCCTTTGTTTTTGCTACTAACACAATACTTTGGCAATAAAGAAGTATTTGGCGATTACGCATCTGTATTAGCCATCGCAGTAATTTGTATTGGGGCGGCGGCACACCAGGCATGGTCGGCAAATTTGTTTACCACAGTGTCTGATATGTTCCCGAAAAAAGCTATTGGTTCAGTAACCGGTATAGGTGGTATGGCAGGTGGTATCGGCGGCGTGGTGATCCAGCGTTTATCAGGTATCCTAAATACCTCCTACCCTAAAGATGCTTACCTGATCATGTTTACCGTATGCGCATTGGCATATATAATAGCGTGGACTATCATCAGGCTATTGACTTTAAAACCATCAAAGATTGCAGTATAATTGAGTAAAGATTAAATATTACCTTGCGATTAATCTTATAAAAGAAGATTTAACAAATCAAAAGATCATGTCATTTCGAACGAGGTACGAGGAGAAATCTTCTGCTGTAGACTCAGCACACGAAAAAGATTTCTCACTAACGTTCGAAATGCCAATAGTTTTTTAGGATTTAACGCACAATAATTTCAATCGCACAATATGCTATGCTTATTCAGCATATTTAATCTTTATAACTAATTTCTTATCAGAGTCGTAACCATCAACCTTAATATTGGGTTTATGTACTTCTGATGGGAAGAATAAATAAAATACGTTTGGTGTTGCCAGGTAATATTTGCCATCAGCGGTATAATTTGCACCATCCTTTTTATCGTCATAAGGAACAGTAACCGTGGCATTTGCTATCGGGCATACCCCTATCGTTTCTTCGCCTTTAATTACATATTGCAGATCGATATACTTGCGGTGCGATTCCCACTTGGCAACATCAGTTGTACGGGTAGGCATATCGGTGATAGAAGCATACGCATTTTCACCATCAATCGGATATTTACCCGGTGCCAATTTTGCCAGTTTTGCGGTATCAGCCAAAAAAGCGAAGCATTTATCCCAGGTAGCTTTGTTAGCTTCGTACTGTCGTTTAAATTCAATGCTGTTAATATCAGGGTAAACTTTGATTTCAAGGTTTTTGGCCCAAACTTTACTTTTAACCCATTTATTTGCAGCCTTTACTTTACTGGCTGAATCTGTTTGCGCAAAGGATGAATGACTTGCAAAAATTAGCGCGACAATGGGCGCGATCTTTTTAATATCCGGGAAGATGTTCATAACTAATGTTTTATCAATTGGTAATTTGAATTATCAATTATACAAGCTAAATGTTAAAAGTGCTAAATTAACCGTTGATTATTTACTTTAACGTTTGAGTAGAAATATGGCAGCAATACCTTTATTATTATACTGTAACATTGTAGACTTGTAATTGCAATTATATATTTAAATCATACTCCCTTGAAAGTATTACATAGCGTACACCCGGATGATTTTAAAACCTATCAAACAGCTTTAATTAGAGAGCGTTTTTTGATAGATAAACAAGTGCAGCCCGATCAGATCAATTGTGCCTATACACATTACGACAGGATGATCGTAGGCTTCGCCAACCCGGTAAATCACGAGCTGGAGTTACACAATTATCCAAACCTGCGTGCAGAATATTTTTTAGAACGACGCGAGATCGGCATAATTAACGTGGCCGGCGATGGCATAGTTACTGCCGATAGCGTAAAATATGAGTTGAAAAAACTGGATTGCCTGTACATTGGCAAAGGCACCAAAAGGGTGACTTTTGAAAGCAAGGATTCAAATGCTCCAGCGGTATTTTATATGCTCTCCGCGCCTGCGCACGCGGTTTACCCAACTACTTTATTAACTCATGCCGATGCGGTTAAAGTAACTTTAGGTTCAGCGTCAACTGCAAATTATCGCACCATAAATAAATATATTCATCTGGAAGGTATAAGGAGTTGTCAGCTGGTAATGGGCTTAACCATTTTGCACGATGGCAGCGTATGGAACACCATGCCTGCGCATGTGCATGATCGCCGTATGGAGGCTTATTTTTATTTCGATGTGCCCGAAGGTCAAAAGATCTTCCATTACATGGGCGAGGGTAACGAAACAAGGCATATTACCATGGACAATTACGATGCGGTAGTATCGCCGCCGTGGAGCATCCATTCGGGTAGTGGTACAGCAAGTTACAGCTTTATTTGGGGCATGGCTGGCGAAAATCTGGATTATACCGACATGGATCCTATTGCAATAACTGATCTAAGATAATCATCAAACTAAAATTAAAATATTGGAAAATAAATTCTCATTGGCAGGTAAGGTAATTGTTGTTACCGGCGGCACAGGCATATTGGGCAACTCATTTATAAACGGCATTGTTGAAGCAGGTGGCGCGGTAGGTATTTTAGGCAGAAATGCTGCTGTAGCCGAAGAACGTGCAGCAGCCATCAATCAAAACGGCGGCAAAGCTGTGGCTTTGGTAGCTGATGTATTGGACGAAGCTGAACTACAAACTGCTAAAACCAAACTGCTGGATACTTTCGGTCGTTTGGATGGCCTGGTAAATGGTGCAGGAGGAAATATGCCCGAAGGTGTGCTGCAAAACGAGGATGATATTTTTAAAATGAACATTGCCGGCATGAAGCGAACCATGGAGGTAAACACATGGGGAACCATTATCCCTACACAGGTTTTTGGTGAAGCCATTGCCCAAACCGGCCGTGGCAGCATTGTGAATATCTCTTCCATGAATTCAAAACGGGCTATTACCAAGGTATTGGGTTACAATATTGGCAAGGCAGCGGTTGATTGCTATAACCAATGGTTCGCGGTTGAACTGGCTAACCGGTATGGCGATGCTATCCGTATGAATGCCCTTGCTCCTGGCTTTTTCCTTACAGAACAAAACCGCAATCTGCTCACCAAACCCGAAGGCGGATATACCCCCCGTGGTGAACTGGTTATAAAACAAACACCATTTAAACGATTCGGCAATCCAGATGAGTTAATCGGCGCGCTGGTATGGCTACTGAGTGATGCCTCGCAATTTGTAACAGGTTCTATGATCTGTGTTGATGGCGGTTTTTCTATTTTTGGAGGCGTATAAACTAAACATATTTTATCCTATATATCTATATTTCCCGTTGTCTGTGTCCTCACAGACAACTAATACAGCGTAACGTTACGAATAAACATGGCTTATCTCAGATGTCTGTGAGGACACAGACATCGGGATAGTTGGTGGTTTTTCCATCTTTGGTGGCGTGTAACCCTGCTTTTACATACAGATTAACTTTATTTATCTTAAATTTCTTATGTTTACTCTTTGGGCTTAACCAATGGCCCGTTATTCATAATTAATTTTGTTTAAATAGGATAAGATGAACTTTGGGGCAGTTACCATTAAAGATATCGCGAAGGAATTAGGTATATCAGCTTCAGCAGTTTCAAAAGCGCTGAAAGACAGTCACGAGATCAGTGAAAAAACAAAAAAACTGGTTTTAGAATGTGCCAAAAAACATAACTATCAACCTAACCCTATGGCTCAAAGCCTAAAGCGGGGCAATAGTAAATCGTTAGGTATAGTTATATCAACCATTGATAACCAGTTCTTTTCGCAGGTTATTAATGGGATTGAATCTGTTGCTTATAGTAAGGGGTATAATGTCATCATCACTCAAACACATGAATCGTACGACCTCGAGTTATCAAACGTTAACCACCTTACAGTCAGGGCAATTGACGGGCTACTAATCTCCCTGTCAACAGAAACAAGAAACCTCGATCATCTTAAATATTTACATGATAAGGGCCTGCCCATAGTATTTTTTGACCGTGTAACAGATGAACTGGAAACCCATAGCGTTATTGCCGATAATTGTAAAGGCGCATATGATGCTACCAAACATCTAATTGACGTTGGCTATCGCAAAATTGCGCATGTTACCAGTTCGCCGCATGTATCAATTACTGCCGAACGTTTGAAAGGTTATAAACTCGCACTTGAAGAATCGAACATCCCCATTGATGAGAAATACATAAAATACTGCCTGCATGGTGGCCGGGATCTAGCCGAAATTGAAAATGTATTGGCTGAATTGATTCAATCACCCGATCGTCCCGAGGCCATTTTTACCGCATCAGAAAGAATAACAACAACAACGCTAACTATCCTGCACAGATTAGGCGTTAAAATACCACAGGATGTTGCCTTGCTGGGTTTTACCAATACCCATCTGGCAGAAGTGTTAAACCCATCACTAAGCGCTGTATATCAGCCGGGGTTTGATATGGGTAAAAAAGCCACTGAAATGCTCATCGGTCTTATTGAAACTAAACGCCCTATCACCGAATTTCAAAAAGTGGTATTGCCTACCGAATTGTTTATCAGGGATTCATCACAGCCAGTGCTTATTTCTAAATAAATTGAGTTTAATAGCTACTGCAACGTTTGAGTAAATAATAATCCGCCAAATGTTGCCTAACATTAACAACTACCCTACATTTGGTTTGCAGATAAACTGCCATACTATATCATGAAACCTTTTTTAGATAAGAATTTTTTACTGCAAAGCGCTACTGCTGAACGTTTATACCAAGATTATGCTGCAGGACTGCCTATTATAGATTACCATTGCCACCTTGACCCTGCACAGATTGCTGGCAATATAAGTTTCACCAACCTTACCGAGATCTGGCTTAAAGGCGATCATTATAAATGGCGTGCCATGCGTGCCAATGGTATTAACGAGCAATATATCACCGGTGCTAAAACTGATCTTGAAAAATTTGAAAGCTGGGCTGCAACCGTACCTTATACCCTGCGCAACCCACTCTATCACTGGACACATTTAGAGCTGCAGCGCTATTTTGATGTGCATGACATATTATCGCCTAAAACAGCCAGAGCCATATATGATGATTGTACCACGAAACTGCAAACACCTGCATACACAGTACAAAATATCATCACCAAGATGAATGTGGAAGTGATCTGTACTACTGATGACCCTATTGATAATCTTGAATATCATCAGCAAATAAAACAGGTGAACTGGAACACTAAAGTTTATCCTGCCTTCCGCCCGGATAAAGCGATGAATGCTGATGACCCGAAAGCGTTGAATGAGTACATCAATAAAGTAGAAGCTGTAAGCAACACAACCATAAGCAATTACCAGGATTACCTTACAGCTTTAAAAAAACGCCATGATTACTTTGCTGAAAATGGCTGTACTGTATCCGACCATGGTTTAGAGCAAATCTATGCTGAAGATTATACCGAGGCAGAAATAATAGCCATCTTTAATAAGATCCGCTACAATGTGCCGTTACAGGGAATCGAGAAGTTGAAATTTAAGTCAGCTATGTTGTATGAATTTGCGATATGGGATCATGAGAAAAACTGGGTACAACAATATCATCTGGGTGCATTACGCAACAATAATGAGCGTGCCTATAGAGAGATCGGCCCAGATACCGGTTATGATTCTATTGGTGATTTCACACAAGCGCAAGCGCTTTCCCGCTTTCTAAACAGGTTGGATAGCACCAATCAATTAGCAAAAACCATTCTGTACAATCTTAATCCTGCTGATAACGAGCTTTTTGCAACTATGGCCGGTAATTATAACGATGGCACTGTTGCTGGCAAAATACAATTTGGTTCGGCATGGTGGTTTTTAGATCAGAAGGACGGCATGACCAAGCAGATCAACTCCCTATCAAGCATGGGGCTATTAAGCAAACTGGTTGGTATGCTTACCGATTCGCGCAGCTTCCTATCCTATCCGCGCCATGAGTATTTCAGGCGGTTATTATGTAACCTGCTGGCCGAAGATATTGAGAAAGGTGAACTGCCTGCCGATTTAGAATGGACTGGTAAGATTGTACAGGACATCTGCTATTATAACGCCAAAAACTACTTCACGTTCAAGTGATCCAACATTTCAAACTCAACTAAAAACACTTCAAAAAAGCCTTTCGTAACCAGTAATTTACGATAACGTTGGAGTGTTTTTAGTTGCTCATATTAGCTTTTTATTGATGCAGAGTATTTAGATTTGCTATAACAGTAAGTTTAACACTTATTTTATAAACCAAACTTTTGAGGCAAACTATTATAGTATCCTGCCCCAAGTAAAATATTGAAAATGCCTGTTTTAAAAAGATTCGTTTTTATCAGCACCTTGTTGTTTTCAGCCGCGCAAATAGCCTCGGCTCAAACTGAACAATACTCGTGGCAGCATTTGCCGCAAGTAAGCACCCCTGTTTTTAAAAAGGACACCTTTAATATCATAAATTATGGTGCTAAAGCTGATGGCATTACCCTCAACACACAGAGCATAAATAAGGCTATAGCAGATTGCAGCACGAAAGGTGGCGGTGTAGTGCTTATTCCGCAGGGGTTGTGGCTTACCGGGCCGGTGGTGATGAAATCAAATGTAAATCTACATGTTAGTCGGGCGGCTTTGCTTCAATTTACGGATGATAAAAACCAGTACCCGCTTGTTGAAGGTAATTATGAGGGTCATGCGGCGGTACGTAACCAATCCCCTATTTCGGGCACCAATCTGCAAAATATAGCAATTACTGGTGAAGGTATCATTGACGGCCATGGCGAAGCCTGGCGTGCCATTGGAAAGGATAGGCTTACCGATAACGAATGGAAGACATTGACTGCTACCGGCGGCATACTGAGCGAGAACGGCAAAACATGGTATCCATCCCAAAGTTATGTTGACGGGTTTAAAACACCCGACGCTGGTGTAATACAGCCCGGCAAAAAGCTGGAAGATTATACCTCGATGAAGGACTTTTTCAGACCTAATATGCTGGTGCTTACTAATTGTAAAAAGGTATTGTTGCAGGGTGTTACTTTTCAAAACTCTCCTGCATGGTGCCTGCATACTTTAATTTGTGAGGATTTGACACTGGACGGTGTGCATGTTAAAAACCCATGGAACGCGCAAAATGGCGATGGCATTGATGTAGAATCGTGCAAAAACGTATTAATCGAAGGCAGCACTTTTGAAGCCGGTGATGATGGTATCTGCATAAAATCAGGAAGAGATGAAGAGGGTCGTCGTAGAGGAAAACCTACAGAGAATGTGATTGTTAAAAATGATGTAGTCTACCGTGCGCATGGCGGATTTGTTATAGGCAGCGAGATGTCGGGCGGGGCACGTAATATTTTTGTATCCGACTGTACTTTTATTGGTACGGACGTTGGTCTGCGCTTTAAAACAACCCGTGGCCGTGGCGGAATTGTGGAGAACATCTATATCAAAAACATCAGCATGCGTAATATCGTTACCGATGCCATATTGTTTGATATGTATTACATGGGTAAATCGCCCGGTGAGGATTCGGCTGGAGATGAAAAAATTGTTCCGGTTACCGAAGCAACTCCACAGTTCAGGAATTTCTATGTAGATAACGTAGTATGCATCGGTGCTGAAAAAGGTTTACAGGTACGCGGTTTACCCGAAATGAATATCAAAAACATCAATCTGCAAAATCTGGTTTTAAAAACAAATCAGGGGATTGATATTATTGAAGGAACGGGTATCAGCCTTAAAAACGTTCAACTGGACTGCAAAAACACATCACCGCTTATTAATATTGAGAATAGCCATGATATTAATTTTAATAATATCACTTACTCAAATGCACAAACGCTGTTTGCTGTAAGCGGGAAAAGATCGGCACAAATAAAAGTCTCTAATACTGATGTTACCAAAGCTGTTAATAAGACAGATTTTAAAACCGGCGCAGATAATGACTCACTAACAATAGTTAAGTAATGAAAAAGCTATTGCTGTTTACCCTAATCCTGTTTTCATCAGCTATGCTGACGGCGCAGACTGCCATCTACCCTACCCATTTTACTGTGGCACAGGATGGCAGCGGCGATTTTAAAACCATACAGGAAGCAGTAAACGCCGTTCGCGATCTTTCGCAACAACAGGTCATCATCAATATAAAACCCGGCACTTATCATGAGAAACTGGTGATCCCCTCATGGAAAACCAAAATTTCATTAATTGGCGAAGATAAAGAGCATACTACTATCACCAACAGCGACTATTCAGGCAAAGCAAGTCCCGCTGGTAAAGATGCCTTTGGCAAGGATAAATTTACTACCTATACCTCCTATACAGTTTTAGTTGAGGGCAATGATTTTATAGCCGAAAACCTAACTATTGAAAATGCTTCGGGCCGGGTTGGGCAGGCGGTGGCATTGCACGTTGAGGGCGATAGGTGCATTGTAAAAAATTGTAATTTATTAGGTAATCAGGATACCTTATACGCTGCAACAGAAAACAGCCGCCAGTATTATAAGGACTGTTTTATACAGGGAACAACGGATTTCATTTTTGGCGAGGCTACGGCGGTCTTTGATCATTGCGTGATCAAAAACCTGTCTGATTCCTATATCACAGCGGCATCCACTACCCCGCGGCAACAATTTGGCTTTGTATTTTTTGATTGTAAGCTCATAGCCGATTCTTCAGTTAAAAAAGTGCACCTTGGGCGACCATGGCGGCCTTATGCCCGATCTGTATACATCCGTACGGAAATGGGCGCTCATATTATACCTGTCGGATGGGATAACTGGCGCAATCCGGATAATGAAAAGACCGCTTACTTTGCCGAATACGAAAGTACCGGCCCGGGGGCCGATAAAAATGGTCGTGCGGCATGGGCGCATCAGTTAACATCAGCAGAAAATAAAACTTACACTATAAAAAATATACTTTCCGGCAAAGATGGCTGGAACGTGGAGGCGATCAATTAATATTTAGTATCATGATCCTATCAAAAGATAATTTAAAAAACATAGTTGTCCCAGGTTTACAAGTACCGGAAGAGCGCATTTTTAACCTGCCTGAAAAAGTTCTGCAATTTGGCACAGGCGTATTGTTAAGGGGCTTACCCGATTATTTTATCGACAAAGCCAACCGTAATGGCGTTTTCAACGGCCGGGTGGTAGTTATTAAATCAACCGACAAAGGTTCTTCAGCTGATTTTGATGATCAGGATAACCTGTACACCTTTTACGGCAAGGGTATTGAGGACTCACAAGAAGTAAGCGAACAGATAATTTGCTCTGCGATAAGCAGGGTTTTATCCGCCGCGAGTGATTGGGATGCTGTACTTAAAGTAGCTAAAAGTCCCGACTTACAGGTAATTATTTCCAATACTACCGAAGTTGGTATTCAACTGGATAAAGATGATAAGGTGAACAGTACCCCGCCTGCATCATTCCCCGGCAAACTGCTGGCTGTTTTGTATGAGCGTTATAAAGCATACAATGGCAAGGCTGATAGCGGCTTAATTATTATCCCAACTGAGCTGATTGTAGATAATGCCACCAAATTAAAAGCTATCGTATTCGAGCTTGCCCGTTTAAACAACATGGAACCAGAGTTTATACAATGGCTTGAAAATCATAACAAATTCTGCAATTCGCTGGTCGACAGGATCGTTCCGGGCAGGCCATCTAAAGAACTGGAACAACGATTAGAAACAGAACGTGGTTATACTGACAAACTAAATATCATGTCAGAAACTTATAGCTTATGGGCTATTGAGGGCGATCAGGATGTGGCAGCCGCGTTATCATTTAGCAGGACTGATAAAGGCGTGGTTATTACTCCGGATATTGAATTATTCAGGGAGTTGAAACTGCGTTTATTGAATGGCTCGCATACGTTGAGTTGCGCGCTTGCATTCCTTTCAGGCTTTGATACCGTTAAAGAGGCTATGGATGATGAGGGCTTTTTAAACTTTATTACCCAGCTTGCTTTTGGCGAGATCATTCAGTCCATACCCTACAAGATCAGTCCGCATGCCGCAGCTGATTTTGCAGGTAAAGTGCTCGACAGGTTCCGTAATCCGCATATCAGGCATGAATGGTTAAGTATTTCTATGCAATACTCTGCCAAACTTAAAATGCGTGTATTACCTTTACTACTAAACTATTATAAAACAAACAATACAGTGCCGCCCAACATGGCGCTTGGTTTTGCAGCCTTTATCAGGTTTATGAAGGTGTTACAAAAAGAAGACGGCAGCTATGTTGGCACAATAAATAATCGCGAATACACAGTTAATGATAGCCAGGCACCTTATTTTTATAAAGTTTGGCAAACAAGTGATACCAATTTAGTGGTAGAACAGACCCTGAGTAATCAGGAGCTTTGGGATACTGACCTTACTGCATTACCCGGCTTTAAACAGGCTGTAACAAACAACCTGGATAAAATTATAGCAGGCGGAATAACAGAATTAACCGCCGTATAAAAATCATGACAATGAAACAAAAAATAACAAAGGTACATCCAAAAGATAATGTAATGGTTGCCCTTACCGACCTGCAGGCCGGCGAAGAAGTTACCTACCAGGGTGAAATTTATACCCCCATTGAATTTATACCCGCCAAGCACAAATTCGCTGTAACCGATCTGCCTGAGGGAACTGATATTATTATGTACGGCGTTTTAGTTGGTCGTACGCAAAGCCATATCGCTGCTGGTGGTTTATTAACCATCACCAATATTAAGCATGCAGCAAGTGGTTTTGTTACCGGCACCAATCATTTAGATTGGCAGGGCCCTGACACCAGTAAATGGAAAAACACCACTTTTAATGGTTTCCACCGCGCTAACGGTGATGTGGGCACTGCAAATTACTGGCTGGTGATCCCTATGGTTTTTTGTGAGAACCGCAACATTGAAGTATTACAGGAAGCTTTAATAAAACCTTTGGGTTATGGTCGTAAAAAAACATACGAGATAAAAGCACAACAACTGATCAATAAAATACGCACCGGCAGCGGCATTGAAGAAGTATTATACACCGAAATTGGCAGAGATACCGCGCAAGCCGGGCAGGACAAGCTATTCCCTAATGTTGATGGTATTAAATTTTTAACCCACACCGGTGGCTGTGGGGGTACACGTCAGGACTCAACCGCTTTATGTGGTTTATTGGCGGGTTATATCACCCACTCCAATGTGGCGGGTGCTACGGTTTTAAGTTTGGGCTGCCAGAATGCTGAGGTTAAAACCCTGCAGGAAGAAATTGCCAAACGCGCGCCTGATTTTAACAAGCCTTTGTACATTTTAGATCAACAAAAAGTAGGTTTAGAGACCGATTTAATGGAACTCGCGATCCGTCAAACCCTTGCGGGCTTAATACAAGCTAATGAAGTCACCCGCAAACCTGCGCCTTTAAGCAAATTGGTAATAGGTTTGGAATGCGGTGGTTCTGATGGGTTCTCGGGCATATCGGCAAACCCGGCTATTGGTTATACGTCCGATCTGCTGGTGTCACTTGGTGGCTCGGTTATATTATCGGAGTTTCCTGAATTGTGTGGTGTTGAACAAAACCTGATAGACCGTTGTGTAGATAAAAGCAAAGCTGAACGTTTTTCATCGCTGGTACGGGCCTACAGCGCGCGCGCCGAGGAAGTAGGTTCCGGTTTTTACATGAACCCTTCGCCCGGCAATATAAAGGATGGTTTGATCACCGATGCCATTAAATCGGCAGGCGCTGCCAAAAAAGGCGGCACCTCCCCTGTTGCCGATGTGTTGGATTATCCGGAGAAAGTAACTAAACCCGGCCTTAACCTGCTTTGCACACCCGGTAATGATGTGGAATCGACAACTGCTGAAGTTGGGTCAGGTGCAAACGTGGTTTTATTCACCACCGGTTTAGGCACCCCAACCGGCAACCCGATAACACCTGTAATTAAGATCGCTACCAATACAAAGTTGTATAACCGCATGAGCGACATTATGGATATCAACACCGGGACCATTGTTGAAGGTGATGAAACCATTGAGCAGGCAGGCGAACGAATACTCGATTATATTGTTAAAGTTGCCAGCGGCGAAATTGAAGTAAGCGCCGTAAGGCATGGCCAAAATGATTTTATCCCCTGGAAAAGAGGGGTTTCCTTGTAAAGAATTAAGGTATTCATCAGTCTATCATCTACCTATGAAAAAAATATTCTGCCTGGTTATATTATTCTTTGCAGGTTTTACCATTGCCAGTGCACAAGCGCCATGGTCGCAACGTATGGCTGCAACTGCTATGAAATTATGGCCCGACACCTCCGGCCGATGGACCTACGAACAAGGTGTAGTGTTAAAAGGCATAGAAGGCGTTTGGATGCAAACCGGCGATAAAAAGTATTTCAAATACATTCAGAATTATATGGATGGGTTGATAGCTGATGATGGCACCATAAAAGGCTATAAAAAGGATGATTTTACACTGGATAACATCATGTGCGGGCGGCTGGCTATGCTACTGTACAATGTAACCGAAAAACCAAAGTATTATAAAGCCGCAGTATTGCTGCGCGACCAGTTAAAAGATCAGCCGCGTACTGCCGACGGTGGTTTTTGGCATAAAAAAAAATATACTAACCAAATGTGGCTGGATGGCCTGTATATGGCTGAACCTTTTTATGCTGAATATGCCTACGCTTTTCATGAGGATACCGATTACAACGATATTGCCAAACAGTTTATCCTGATAGAACAGCATGCCCGCGACCCGAAAACGGGATTGCTCTATCATGCCTGGGATCAAAGTCGTGCCGAGAAATGGGCCGATCCCAAAACAGGCTTATCGCAAAACGTTTGGGGCCGTGCCGATGGCTGGTATGCAATGGCTTTGGTTGATGTGCTGGATAAATTCCCGGCCAGCAATCCAAACCGCGCTAAACTATTGGCTATTTTAAACCGCCTCGCCATCGCCATACAAAAATACCAGGATCCTAAAACAGGTTTATGGTATGAGGTAATGGATAAGGCTAATGAAACCGGAAATTATCCCGAAGCATCGGCCTCCTGTATGTTTGTATATGCATTGGCTAAAGGTGCGAGGGAAGGTTATTTGCCATCAAGCTATTTAGCAATAGCTAAAAAGGGGTATCAGGGTATTCTTGATAAATTTATTACTACCGATGCCAGCGGACAGGTTAATTTAAACGGCACGGTGAGTGTAGGCGGCCTGGGTGGTAAACCTTATCGTGATGGCAGCTACAAGTATTACCTGAGCGAAAAAGTGATGCAAAACGACCCTAAAGGCATTGGCGCATTTATACAGGCCAGCGTGGAGATTGAGCGTTTGGCTAATTTATCAACAGGCAAAGGAAAAGTAGTAACGGTCGACAGCTATTTTAATGACGAACATAGGAAAGATATAACAGCTCGTACTATTTCGTACCATTACAAATGGGATGAGATGACCAATAACGGCTTCTCCACATTCGGGCATATTTTTAATAATTACGGGGTAAAAACGGAGATACTTTATGATGCGCCTACAGTACACAATTTAAGTAAATCGAATATCTATATCATCGTTGACCCGGATATCCCGAAAGAAAACCCGAACACTAAATATATTGAAGAACCGCATATTAAGGCCATAAGTGAGTGGGTGCATGATGGCGGTGTATTGGTAGTTTTGAATAACGATACTGGCAACGCAGAGTTTAAACACCTGAACAACCTGATGCTGAAATTCGGCATGCAGTTTAACGAGGATAGCCGTAACCATGTGGAGGGAAATAAGTTTGAACAAGGCGCTATTTATATCCCCGAAGGGAATCAAATATTTAAGACTGCAAAAAAGATCTATATAAAAGAGATCAGCACTTTAAAAATCACCCCTCCTGCTATTTCAGCATTAACAGATAAGAACGATGTGATCATCGCGGTAGCAAAATATGGCAAGGGTACTGTTTTTGCCGTTGGCGATCCTTGGTTCTATAATGAATATACCGATGGTAGAAAACTGCCTTATGATTTTCAAAACTTTGAAGCTGCCAATGATTTTGTAAATTGGCTAATCGGACAAATCCCTGCAAAATAAATGAAGCTTAAATACCTGTTCTTCTCTATCCTGACAAGTCTGTTATTTTTTAAAACTGAGGCTCAAACAACGGAATTAAACACTTATAACTTAACCTGGAACAGCCAAAGCAAGAACTCCGGTGAGTCGATGCCATGCGGTGGCGGGGATATCGGTTTGAATGTATGGGTAGAGAATGGCGATCTGTATTTCTATGTTTCGAAAAGCGGCACCTTTGATGAGAATAATACTTTTTTAAAGCTGGGGCGTGTAAAGATCAAACTCTCTCCTAACCCATTCAGTGGCACTGATTTTTCACAGCAATTGCATTTACAGGATGGCTCGGTCATCATCAATGGCAAAAATGGCAGCCTGAATACGCAGATAAAACTTTGGGTTGATGTTTTTCGCCCGGTTATACATGTGGAAATCAACAGCAGTACCCCCATAAAAACAGAAGCTGACTATGAAAGCTGGCGCTACCGCGATCGTGAGGCAAACGGCACCGAGAATAACCAGGATTCACGCAAATGGGCGAAAGATGGCGCGGTAAAAACGCTGAAGGATAACATCGCCTTTAAAAATAACGCGGTACAATTCTATCACCAAAACGAGGATTCAACAGTTTTTGATGCTACCGTACATGAACAAGGTATGGATGCGGTAAAAACTGAAATGTTTAACCCGCTTGCTCACTTGATCTTCGGTGGTATGATGAAAGCCGATGGTATGCAAGCTGCCGGAACATACGAGGGCAAATATCAAAACACGGATTTTGAAGGTTGGCGAATGCAAAGTACCAAAGCAAAAACAAAGCAAAATATTGAGGTTTATTTAAACACGAGTTATGTAAACTCATCACTATTATGGGAGCAAAAGCTGGATAGCGTTATACGCGAAGTTGCCTCAAACAAAAAAACTGCTTTACAAAACACACAAAACTGGTGGAAGCAATTTTGGGAGCGCAGTTATATATTCATTAATCCCAATAACACCGACCCGCAAAGCCATGAATGGCAGGCTGGGCGTAATTATCAACTCTTTAGGTATATGCTGGGTTGCAATGCCTATGGCACTTATCCAACTAAATTTAACGGCGGCTTATTTACTTACGATCCCGTTTATACTAATCCTGATTTTACGTATACGCCCGATTTCAGAAACTGGGGCGGCGGCTTAATGACCGCGCAAAATCAGCGCCTGGTTTACTGGCCCATGCTTAAAACCGGCGATATCGATATGATGAAACCGCAATTTGATTTCTACCTGCGATCATTACACAACGCCGAACTACGCAGCAAAGTTTACTGGGGCCATAACGGTGCCTGCTTTACCGAACAAATAGAAAACTTTGGCCTGCCTAACATGGGCGAATACGGGTTAAAACGCCCGGCAGACTTTGATAAAGGTGTAGAATATAACGCCTGGCTTGAATATACGTGGGATACCGCGTTGGAGTTCTGCCAGATGATGCTGGAAACTGAACATTACACGGGTAAGGATATTAAGTCATATATTCCATTTATTGAAAGCTGCCTTACCTTTTTTAATGAGCATTACCAATATCTCGCCAAACAACGTGGTGTAAAAGCGTTTGATGGTGATGGCCACTTAATACTTTTCCCCGGTTCATCGGGCGAAACCTATAAAATGGCATACAATTCCACATCTACTATTGCGGCTTTGCAAACCGTGCTTACTACTTTACTAAAATTACCACCGCAGTATTTAACCGATGCCGAGCGAACAAATTGGGAAACTATGCTCAAACGCATCCCTCCTATTAATTTTACAGAGATTGACGGGCATAAAACCATCGCGCCAGCAAAATTATGGCAACGTATTAACAACGTGGAAGCGATGCAACTCTACCCGGTTTTCCCATGGGGAATTTATGACGTAGGTAAACCTGACCTTGATGTAGCTATTAACACCTGGAAATATGATACGCTGGCAATAAAATTCAGGAGCGGTATCGGCTGGAAACAGGATAATATTTTTGCTGCGCGAATGGGCCTGACTAAAGAGGCTGCTGATCTTACTCTATTTAAACTTAAAGACTCCGGCCGTCGCTTCCCTGCCTTTTGGGGACCGGGTTTTGATTGGACTCCAGACCATAACTGGGGTGGCACGGGCATGCTAGGCCTGCAGGAAATGCTGATGCAGGTTGATGACAAAAAGATCTACCTGTTCCCGGCATGGCCCAAAACATGGAATGTGCACTTTAAACTGCATGCGCCTTACAATACTACCGTTGAAGCCACGGTAAAAAATGGCAAGGTTGAATCGCTTACCGTTTTGCCAAAGGAACGCGAGAAAGATGTTATCAATATGCTTTGATCTGCCTTACCTGTCAAAAGGGATCCAGGTTTCCATATTCACATGTCCGCGGTTATCCCATGCGTAATATGGAATTAGTCGGATATTAAGCTTTGTGCCGGCATTATCCAGTGAAACTTCTTTATATAATTTATTGCTCCAGTTATTTTCATTCCGTAAATCAGCAAAGCCGTTTAAGCTCATGATATCACTATTCGCAATTTTAATTAATTGTGGTTTTAGGTTTGCTTTGGGCGATAGCGCAATATCAGTTATCTTTTTCCCTTTAGGCAAATCAACTGATTCCAGGCAGTAAACTATAGGGCCACGTTTTACAGCTACCTGGTTGCGGGTTTCTTCAACCAGCGGATTAGCCTCCATCATTTTTACAGGCATCGGCAATTGTAATTCCAGTTGGTCGCCAGCTTTCCAGTTACGGGTTATTGCTGCGTACTCTCCCGGTGCTAATTTAACGCCGGCAGATTTGCCATTGATCGTTAATATCGCATCTTTACACCAGCCCGGGATCCGTAAAAAGGCGGAAAATTCTTTTCCCGGTGTTTCGTCAAAACGGATATTGATCATTCCGTTCCACGGATAATCCGTTGTTTGTGTTAATTTTATTAACGACCCATCCTTCAATTTGGTTGACAGTTTATTGCCGCCATACAAGTTAAACCACAGGCCCTTGTCAGATGTATTATAGGCATAATTACTCACCTCGGCAATGGTACGCACCACATTTGGCGGGCAGCAATCCGAATAAGCGATATAACCTACCCTATCCCTTGACCATCTGTCCCTGAACGGAAGGTCATCATCAACACTCAAAGGGTTGGTATAAAAAAAGCTCTTACCATCCAAACTTATGCCCGATAGCATGCCATTATATAAAGTCAGCTCCATCACATCGGCATATTTGGCATCGCCTGTAAGCTGTAGCATACGCCAGTTCCATAATACATTGCCTACGCTGGCACAGGTTTCATTATGGGCAGTAAAATTCGGCAACTGGTAATCGCGCCCGTAAGCCTGGTGCACTTCCTGCACATCCTTTAATAAATAGGATGTACCATCGGGTGATACACCATCATACAATGCCCCGCACCCTCCGGTTATGTACATTTTCCGGTTAACCACATCATTCCAAACCAAATTTAGGGTGTGGAGCAAAGTAGTATCACCGGTTTCGGCATAAACATCGGCTGCCCCGGCATATAGGTAATTGGCCCTTACAGCGTGCCCGGTAGCAGCAGTTTGCTGCCTGAATGGGATACGATCCTGATTATCATCTGTGCCATCTTTCATCAATCCACGGATATCGATCAGGTTTTTAGCCAATTCAAGATATTTGGGATCATGGGTTGTCCGGTACATCTCCACTACACCCATATAATGGGAGGGGCAAATGGCATTGCGCGCCAGTTCTGGCGATGCTGTTTTGTAAAAATTGTATAAATAATCCGTGGCCTTTATGGCGATGTCAAGGAAATTTCTTTTACCTGTAGCTCGGTAATGGATGCAGGCCGCGGTCATTAAGTGCCCGAGATTATAGGTTTCAAAGTTTAGCCTGTCATCAAATGCTTTTGATTGGTTGGGATGATTGCGTTCCTCAATTGAAGTAGGCGTATGGATATAACCATCGGCACGCTGCGCCTTAGCAAAAAGTGCGATGGTATTGTCCATCAATTGGTCGAGCTTAGGATCATGCGTAGCAGCATACATAGCAGCAACTGCCTCAAACAACTTATAAAAATCCCCATCCTGAAATGGCGGCCCCACGTGCGAACCGGTATCCAACCCGGCAGCTATCTTGAAATTTTGAATAGCATGGCCCATTTTGGGGTCGCTATAGATCTTCCACAAATTGGGGATCATTGTCTCGCGGCAAACTTTAAAACGATCGGCCCAAAAACCGGTCGTCCAACTTACATCGCCCATGTTCACACTGCTCAGCCTGGCATATGGACTGGCAGATGTATTTACCAGTGCCTTATCCTGCGCATATAATTCGGTAAAGCTCAAAATCACAATTCCTATTATCGCAAGCCTGATTAAGACTTTCATCATCATCAAATTCATTAATAATCCAGTTTAATTAGCTGTACCGGGCCTAATAATCCCGCTGGTAACAGTGGTTTGCCGTCCAGCCGGTAAACAGCGTTTGTCCAGGTGATCTGTTTTTCTTTTGGTAAAGCATGATCACCAATTAAACGGTTGGCCCAGGTATTGGAAACTTCGATCCTGATCTCATTCTTACCATTTTTTAAAGCTTTACCGATATTTACACGGTAAGGATAGGTCCATGCTGTACCGCAATGGATACCGTTAACATATACATCAGCAAGGTTAGCTACTTTGCTTAGGTCGAGCCATATATCACCTGTTTGCTTACCGCTTTGCCAGTTGAAAGACTGACTGTAGCTTGCTGTGCCTGAATAATATTTTATAGCATCATTGGTATTTTTACTCCAGTCATCCAAAGCATTAAAAGCCACAGGCTGTTCAGGGCCGCCGAATGCTTTGTCGAACTTTACTGTCCACGTTTCCTGAAGTGTTTGTACTGGTTTAATGACCGGCCAGTTTTGATGCTTTTGGGTTGATGCAATGTTGGCAGATTGTCTTAGAACCACAAACACCGACCCGCTGGCATCAAGCTTTATGGGTAATACTGTCCTGCCGTTTACAATTTTCCAGTTGCCTGCAGTTTTTATCTCCCCTGTAAGCGGATCAAACAATTCTGGCACTTTGCCCGATATTCTTAATGAAAGCGTAAAAGTTCGTTGATGATCATCCTGGTTCGATATAAAATAATTATCAAAACCTGCATCTGCCCTGTGGTTCCAGGCAATGTCTGCTGCAAACGCTCCTGTGGAATCAGTAACGATAACATCCCTCACTATTCCTAATTTATCAAAGGTTTCATCCTTATAAGGCCCGGTAATTACTTTGCCCTTTGCACTGGGTGTATTTAGAAGTTCATCGGCTGTTTGTTTAACTGCGGCATCATCAACCATGCCAGGTGCTTGTGTCGGATGAGTATCCCAAATTACAGTCGCTCCGTTTTTAACCAGTTGTTGTATCTTCTTTATGGCCTGCGGCGACATCAAACTACTATCCGGCGACATCGGATGCGAACCCGGTATCACCAACACACCGTAACTGGCTCCGCCTGGCAATTCAATCCTGCCATTATGCACGGTTGCCAGTCTTAGTAAAGCGTCAAGGTTAAACGAGTCGTAAGCATAACCACGTAAAGGGTTTATCCATTGCTGTGGTTCAGCCATATTTGCCGAACTGTTTACGCCATCGGGTATGGTGCGCATGGGTTCGCCTTTATTTGCAAGGCGGATGGCTTCGGATTTAACCCTATCCTCACCAAATATGCCGGGCAAAGTGCTGACCAACCGATCAGGTAAAATAGCTCTTCTTGGTGTTTCTTCACCTGTAAAAACAGCAATATCGGTAATGGGATGGCCCATTTGCAGTATAGTCTGACAACGCTGAATGTACTGTACCCAGGCTTTACCGGGTTTCCACCAGGTTTGATCGCGCTGAAAGAAAGTGCCAATACCATCCAATGTCATCCCCGGCTTGCGGTCGAGCCAGGGGTTATGTACATCTACATGGAAAGTAAAGCGGTTAATGCCAAGGGCAAACTCCCTGTCGGCAATTGCTTTTAACATAGCGGGATGTTCGTCCCACATCAGGCGCAGTTCTGTAAAGGCCTCTGCCTGGATAATATTTTTGCCATATATATGTCCGCCCGAAACCGCATCCAGTATGTCATTAGGCTTATCATGTGTAGGGCTGCGTAACCAAAATTCACCCATAGGTATATCAACATGACTGTAATGCAGCATGCCATCGCTCACCATGGTTGGTGCAACGCTTTCCGCACTGAAGCTGCAGTCCTGCGCATGGGCAAGTTTAGCCATGGTACCAAAAAACTTATCCGATACCAGTTCCGCTATTGTTTGCCTTACATCGCTCAATATCTTTTCAGAAATTGACGCGCTTTGTACCGGCACACCGGCCATTACGGGCAGATAAGGCAATAGGTCATACCCACGGCGTTTTTTAAATTCCTCAGCAAAATTATCCGACCAGTTTTGGCTACCCGCCTCCCAGCTATCTACATGGAAGATCTTTAATATACGCTTAGCCAGTTCCGGCCCAGCCTGTTTAACCGCTTCACCAAACCAGCTATTGAACTGCAGCGTAACTGCCACCGGATTAAACTTATCACATTCCAAACCAGCCCCCGCACCACCGGTTGCATTAGTATGCCCGGTTGAGGTATGGCCAATACGCAGGATAGTCCAGTTACCCGCGGGTACTTGCCAGTTTAGTTTGCCGCTGGCGTCTAACTTATCTGTAATATCAATAAGTTTATCTTTCGGCACGCACAAATCATCCGGCAATTGCTGGGTATTGGTGCGTTTGCTTACCCGCCAAACTTCACCAGTTTTGCCTTCATATTGATGAATCTTCGGTTCTGCTGATAACTCAATACCTGACAACCTCAATGATGGCTTCCATTTGGCAAAATCCAAATCTTCTGAACCCGGCTCCGAGCCTGCCTTATCAAATACAAAGCGGAAATATTTTGCAGTGGTGGGTATTATTTCATTGGTGATGGGCTCGTCACCATCCTGCCACCCATGCCGTGGTGGGTCAAGACGGGTTAGCTGTTTAAAATTGGTGCCATCATCACTGGTTTCAACCAATAACCTTTCCGATTCATAATTACTGGCATTGGTATGAATGATCAGTGAGCGACAGGTAAACGGTTGCTCAAATGATAACTGGATCCAACAAGGTTCACTACTGGCAAAGCTTGTTTTATTTCCGGGAACAGCCAGATATTGAACATCGGCCCCGGTACTGGCCGTAATTTTAGGTACTACGGTTTTAGTACTTATACCACTGCCTTGCGGCGATGGATAAGCAAATATTTTAATATCCTTATAGTAACCTTTATAACTCTGTGGTTTAGCTAATGTATCATGATACATTTTGCCCCCGCTAATCAATGTCTTTGCCCACACTACTTTTTGCATGGATAATTCAGGCGTGATCCATGGGCCACCGGCTACGGCAAAACCATCACAATCATGCAAGGCAAGCTTTAGGCCTAGCCTATCAGCTTCATTCATAGCAAACTTCACCATGTCCCACCAGGGTTTGCTTAGTTGCTCAACAGGCGGTGTCATATAAGGCGGATTTGCCGGGCCTTTTATCGGCATCAGGTAAGCACCTTCAATACCTTCTTCTTTCATTGATTCCAGGTCGGCGGTTATACCTTCTTTACTTACGCTGGCCTGCATCCAGTACCAATAGATCCACGGTTTTGCAGCTTCAGGCGGATGTAAAAACGTTTGGGTAAGCTGATCAGCCACTTTATTTCTTGATTGCGCATATCCCTGCAATGCAAACCAATTAAGGCCGCACACATAAACCAGTATTACAAGGATCAACTTCTTCATATTCGTTAATTTGCCGTATTAAATTTTATTTCCTTTGATAGCTTAACCGCTTTTTCTGCATTGGCGGCACATGGCAGCAGGTAAAAACTGTAATTATATGCCTTAGCAGGTATCTGGTATTTATCCAATGGCGCGCCTACATCCGACCAGCTGTCGTTACCCCCTACGCCCATTTGCAGCAGATCAATATTCAGGGTGATGAAACCAGCATCTTTTAGTTTGTTGGTATGTTTTGCCGCTTCAATATTTTTTTCAGTATATGGCCATGCATTCATGCTGAGTAAGCTATCAGCTACTACCAAAAGCCCATTTGAATTTTTGTCTGACAAATACATCCAGCGCACGTCTGTACGATTACCGGTTTCCTGCGGTACTACATAAGGCTCGTTAAACTCATTGATGGGTTGCGAATAAATACCCGACTCAAAACCTGTACGGCGGTCGATATAATTTTCATACAAGCCTTTGCCATACCAGCTAATATTATCATACGCACGTTTAATACCGCATTGCATGCCGACTTCGGGTATATTGGGCAATCGCTGTTTAGTACTTAATGCATAATTTACTTTAACAACACCATCACCATTAATTAAATAGTTAACCTGCACGGCGGCGCTATCATTTATGAGCGTATAGTTACTGGTTACTTTAATTAAGCCGTTCTTTAGTTTTTGGGCTGATATATTTTTCAGCTTTACACTATCCACGTACCAGGGTTTTAGTTTTTTATTAGACTTCCAACCACGAAGATCATTATCGGTAAGCGGGCGGGTAAAGTGCGGCAGTAAAGGTGCGTATATCTGTTCCTGGCTGTTGGAGATATACGAACTTAAAGCCCCATTATTTTTATTGATGGTTATTTTGAAGTTTTCACCGCTCATAACATAAGCATCGGTGTTATCCTGCAACGACACGCCCGGATAATTTTTAGTCCGGTTATTGCTAACAGGCAACCCCGTTAATGCAAACTGATCAGCAGCTATTTCAAATCCTTTGGGTGCCCAGGATTCATCTTCGGGCAAAGTAAAATGAAGATCGGCAAGGTACTCATGCCCTGCTTTCATCGCAGGCAAATATGGTGCTATTGAAAGCGTTGTATCTCGCATGGCGGATAAATTGATGGATGGTAAGATCTTTTTCATGATGATATTGCCATCTTCCCTAACCTGCAGTGTTATCGTGTAATAACTTAATGATCTAACTGAATTCCAATTTTTTATACTGATAATTCTTTTTGCTGTGTCGACTAACTTACACTCAGCAGATTGGAAAACATGCTTACATTCATACATCGCAGGCTTTGGCCTGCCATCTGGCGCTACAAGGCCTTTTATCGTGAAATCATCATAATATTTCTCTCCATAATCACCGCCGTAGGCATAGAATGGAACACCGTTGGCATCTTTTTTAAGCAAACCCTGATCCTTATACTCCCATATTGCGCCACCAATAATGCGCGGTGTATTTCGCCATATATCCCAAAACTCCTTTAAATTGCCATTGGAGTTACCCATAGCATGTGAATACTCCACAAAAAATATAGGGCGATGGTCGCCGTTCTTTTGTGTAGCTAACAAATCAGCGGTAAACAAGCCCGGGTACATCCTGCTGATAATATCTACATAAGGCTGGTCGATAGGGTTTTGAATGCGATGTGAGTGATCGTTGGTTTTAGGGTATCTTGGGTCATCAGGTTCAACATAACCCTCAGCCTGTGGCGTGCCTTGCGCGGGTTCATAATGTACCGGGCGGGTGATATCAAAATCATGCGTCCATCCTGCCATTGCCGCGTGGTTGGGGCCTCTGCCTGCTTCGTTACCCAAACTCCATACAATAATGCTCGGATGATTTTTATCACGCATCACCATCCTTGTCATCCTATCCATATAGGCACCGGCCCATGTTGGGTCATTACTTAGTTTTGAACCTAATCCATGTGTTTCCAGGTTGGCTTCATCAATAACCATGATGCCATACTGATCGCACAGGTCATAGAAATACGGATCTTTAGGATAATGGCTGGCGCGAATGCAATTGAAATTAAAGCGCTTAACTGTTTGTATATCCCTTAAAATATCTTCACGGGATAATGCCTTGCCCTTTACAGGATCATGGTCAGGCATATTTACACCATACAAATAGGTCACTTTGCCATTTATGAGTAGCTTGCTATCGGTTTTGGAGAATTCAATACTACGGAAACCAACCTTGCAGCTTTTCACCTCTAAAATATGCCCGGTGGTATCTTTTAAAGCAAGTGTTAGTGTATATAGGTTAGGTTCTTCCGTGCTCCATTTGTCCGGATTCTTTATCTCAGCTTCCATCAATCCAAACTTCACATTTCCTAATCGTGGATATATTTCATTGACAATATCTTCCACACTTTTCTCCATCGGCTTTGCCAAAACAGGTTGATTATGTTTATCAAACAGCTGAACTTCCAATTTGTAGCCGTGTATCTCTTCCCCAGTTAAGTTTTCCATCCTCGGCCGCAATTCAAAAAGCGCGTCTTTATAATCCTTATCCAGTTTGGTTTGATAAAAGAAATCGGCGATACGCAATTTTGGTTCGGCCAATAACATAACTTCTCTGTGGATACCGCTTAAACGCCACTGATCCTGATCTTCCAGAAAATAGCCATCCGTCCAGCGGATCACCTGTACCGATAATACATTTTCGCCTGCTTGCAAATAAGGCGTTATGTTAAACTCAGATGTCAAAAAACTATCCTCGCCATAACCTAAAAACTTGCCATTCAGCCAAACTTTAAACCCGGAGCTTACACCGCCAAAATGCAGGGTAATATTCATATCCTTCCAGTTTGCAGGGATAGTGAATGTGCGTTGGTAGTTACCCACGCTGTTATCCGTTGTTGGCATATGCGGCGGGTTAACCGGGCGGAAAGGGTAAACCGCACTTTTATAAATAGGTTTGCCATATCCCTGCATCTCCATGCTTGATGGCACAATGATCTTGTCCCAACCTTTTACCCTGCTCCTGTAAAATTCCTTTGGCGTATCAGCCGGCATTGGCGAATAGTGAAAATCCCAATAACCGTTCAATGATATCATCCTGCCCGACTGCTCTCTGTCGCCTTTTAAAGCATCTTCCATACTGCTGTATGAATATGCCGTAGCATGGGCAGCCTGCCGGTTTATACCATCAATGGATGGATCTTCCCACGGATCAAAGTGGTAAACATCAGGCGCGACAGGTACCGGCGCTGGGGTTTTATCCACCAATTGCGCATATCCCAGGCATGGTAAAAAACTCAATAACAGTAAAATATATTTAACAGGCTTAGCCATCATTATAAGGCATTATAATCAACCACTAAATTCTGCCCTTTTTGTATCTGTAGTTCGTAAACATTATCATCTTTTGATACGATGTTAGCCTGTTTGCAAACAGGCTTGGTTTTGCTTTTAAAACGCAGCGTTCCTATGCCATCATCAGCGCTAACTTTAATTTGTTTAGTGCTGGCGTAGACTTTTATATCGCCGTTTGGCGTGGGTACACTTCCTTGCATCCATTGCAAGCTGCCCAAATTTGGTTCAACTATATAATCCTTATAGCCGGGAGACGTTGGCCTCACCCCTAAATAATATTTCCCTAACAGGTATATAGGACTCGCGCCCCAGGCATGGCACAAACTTTTGCCGTAAGGCCTGCCATACATGGCATAAACATCGGCACCACTTTTTGAAGGGTTGTACTCTTCCCAAAATGAGGTTGCACCCAGTTTGAGCATACCGCCCCAATAATCCTTAATTTGTTTCAGCACATAGCTTTGTTCGCCCATGGCGCAAAGGGCCTCCAGTTCATAAAAACGCATGTAGGGCGTGGTAATATTGGGGACATCATTGTTCAGCAACACATATTTTTTTACATCCTGCTTTTTGGCTTCATCCAGGTAATTAAAAAATATGGAAAACATATTGGCATAGCGGGTAACGTTATCTGTTGGCTGTCCGTCAATGCGGCTATGAACCAGCGCGTGTTTCTGATCATTCCAGTAATAGCTGAATATTTTAGCTTTCAGGTAAGCGGCTATCTGGGCATATTTTATAGCTCCGGTGCTGTCATTAGCCAGTTTAGCGCACTCGGCCATGGTTTCCAGACTCCGGCACAGCAGGATCTGCTCAAAACTTACTTCGCCCTGTTTACTTAATCCGTCGGCCCAGTCAATGAATACCCAATCCCCGGTTTGGCCCTGTACAAATCCATCTTTATCACGCCTCGACAAACAGAAATCCATCATACTCTGCATACGTGGATAGTTTTGCTGGATGAAGGTTTTGTCGCCGGTGTACTGGTAATAATCGTTGATGCCTAAAAACCAATAGAACGTATAATCCATAATGGTGTTGATGTGGCTGGTTACCGGATCTTTGCCCCTCAATGCCAGCAGTGTTTGCGTAACGGTTGGCGAATCAAAGAACAGGTAATAATTCATTAAATAGCTTTGATAAGCATCGCCCGACCATACCCACCTGTCGCGTTTAATACCATCTATAAAAAACTCGCGGGTATTCAGGTGTAATGTGTAAGCGGCCACATCCCATATTTTGTTGATCTCCTCATCAGAACACCTGAAACTGCCACGCTGCTTTACGGGTGAATATTCATACAGCATGGAAACATCATTTATGCTGATATTATCATCGTAATAAATATTTACATATCGGAATGCCCTGGACCCGTTGAAAGTATAATCACCACCATGCTGATCAATGTCAACTTTATCTGCCAGCTCACACCTCGCTGTATCCATTGCCTCATTAGGCGATTCACCAAAGTAGAGCGATACTTTTCCTTTTCCCTTTATGCCCTTTAGTTTGATATAGCCAAAGGTTTCCTTTCCAAAATCAACGAACATATGGTGCGGCTTTTTCTCGATGCTAACTGCTTTTTGGGGTTCGACAGGTAAATGATAGGTTGATGGGAGCACCGCAGGGTCATTAAAATCCCAGCTACCTGCCATTAAATATTTTGTGGCCGATACATCCGATGTTTTACCCGATGCATCGATCCATTCCTTGTCCTCATAAGTTACCAGCCATGAGGTATCTGATACCAGATGTGTACCTTGTACAAATATGGCCGGTACGCTGGCCTGGCTATAAACTTTTAAACTGATGCGGTGCTTTCCTGCCGGAATGTGAATGGTTTTGGGATAGCCCCTTACGGTTTTACCATCAAGGCTTACATTATATTGGCCTTCCACATACAATTTAACACCCTCAGGTTCAGTTAGTTCAAAATCCTTATGGAAATTCATCAACACATAATGACTGTCGAGTTTCCAGAATGGCGGCAGGAAAGTGCCACGCTCGGTACGCCTGTTCTGCATTTTATTGCTTAACCAAACTTCATAATCGCCGGGATACCATATCCATGATGCTTTTTGTGCTTTTGCGACACCTCCGAACAGCATACAGCCAAGCAGGGCAATTACTACTGCATATTTTAATTTAACCGATTGATCCTTTTTCATAAATTAATGTCCGTTAAAAACCAGGTAAAGGCATATCATTACAACAATTAAAACTCCCCAGGCAATTTTTACGCGTTTGGTAGGCTTAACAATAGTTACCAGCTTATCGGGGATATACATTACCGGGTTTTGATCCAGCAATGAAATAACAATTGCCAATGCCATCAGGAATGCGAAAATGTAGAACGACAGCAGTAAATAATGTGGCCAGATCGGGTACTTATCCGGCGTGAATACCCATAAATAAAGTACGCCAGTACCCAAACTAAATGCGGATCCGGCAGATAAAATGGTGTTTACTGCTTTACGACTGGTTCTTTTCCAAAATACCGTCAGCAGGAAAACAACAGCCAGCGGCGGCGCTATAAAGCCCAATACAGATTGAAATACATCGAAAAGGTTAAGCCCTTTAATGTTATCAATTGCCAGTGCTACGGCAACAGCAAATAGGCAACCGGCGACTACGGCAATGCGGCCTACTTTTATGATCTGCTTATTGGTGGCATTAGGATTGAATTTCTTGACATACACATCCATCGTAAATACCGTACTCAATGAATTGAGCGATGAACCGATAGTGCCGACCAATACTGCAATTAACACTACGATCACCAACCCATTCAATCCTGGTGGGAAAAGATGGGTAACCATGGTCATGTAGGCTTCGGCAGGATCTTTTAATCCGGGATAAAGGATAAAACATAATATCCCCGTAAGGATAAACAGCGGCAGCGAAAGAATCTTTAGCCATGCGATGAAGTTTACACCTAATTGCCCCTGCTCTAAATTTTTAGCACCCAAAACAGATTGTACCATAGCCTGATCGGTACAAAAGAAAGCGATAGCCGAAACCGGGTAGCCTAACAAAATAGCATACCAGGGATATTTTTTATCGCTTGCGGGATGGATCAGGTTCCAGTAATCATGCGGTACTTTGTGGTATACTGCGGATAGTCCACCTGCTTTTATAACGCCCAGTACAGTTAGTAATAATGATACCGCTATCAGCAATATCATCTGGAAGAAATTAACCTTAGCAATGGTTTTCAAGCCCCCAGCAAAGGTGAATAATCCGGCGAAGGACACCAGTACAATTACTGATTCCCACATCGGGATGCCCAAGATCTGCCTTACTAAAAACCCTCCTGCAAACAAGCCTAATGAAAGCCACGAGATCAGGATCTTGATTAGCGCATACCAGGCCAATATATTTTGGGTTGAATCGCCATAACGCTTACCCATGAATTCGGGCATAGTACTTACTTTAGCTGCGAGATATTTAGGCGCGAAAACTACCGCCAACAATAACAGGAATACAAATGCATACCAATCGAAATTTACGGCTACAATACCTGTAGTGTATCCAATACTTGCAAAAGCCAACAGCATTGAAGGGCCTACATTAGTACCCCACATATTAAAGCCTATACTTGCCCAGCCCAATGATTTATTGGCCAGGAAAAGCGTTTCATCCGTCTTTTTCTTTTTAGCAAAACTGGCTTTGTAACCAATCACCATCAATACAATAATGTATGCGACAACAATGGCATAATCCAGCGTTGTTAAATTGGTTACCAAACTGCCCATCGCTACCATCATGCGCTTAATTTTTCAGGTGATAAATGGTATTCGGCAAGTATGTCGGCAACTTTTACAGGTTGTCCGGTTTTTAATGACCTGTCCATCGCCTGTAACAGCGCAACTGTGCCTATGCCCTCTTTAATATCGGGATAAGCGGTTTCTCTGCTTTCTAAACAATCAGCAAAATATTCAAGATAGTTTTGATATTCACCGGCGTGATGGCTTTGCCCTTCAAACCTAAAGTAATATTTCAACGTTTTATCGCCCCAGTAAACAATCTTTTCTTCACCCGTTTTATCGGTAACAGCATAACGCAGTTCATGGTAATCAGCTTGTGACGCGCCTTCGGCACATCTTAATATCACGCTCATGCCGCTATCCCGTTGTGTGGGTTGGGTATAGCCGGTATAAGCACCGCTCACCCGCGCAATGCGACCATCAGTAGCTTTAAAAATAAAGTGCATGGTGTCTTCATTTTTTAGTCCGGCAGCTTTACCATTATTGCTGATCATGCCATAGCCCATCACCTCTTCAACATTGGGCAGGTACCAGCGTATAAAATCAACCGGGTGACTTAAACCACCATACAACCATTTAAATGCCTGCTCAAGCGCCCAGGGCTTCTCCAAAAACCAGCGATGGTCGGCATGATAATGACCTTCAACGGTGATCAGGTCGCCCAGCAAACCCTCTTCATAATCCTTTCTCTGCCTTTTTGCGGGTTCAAAAAAACGGGAACTCTGGCCCACAAATACTTTCTTGCCTGTTTGCTCTACCAGGTCAAGCAATTCCTGTGCTTTTGAAAGATCGTCAATAAATGGTTTTGTGCAGATCACATGTTTGTTATGCAGCAAAGCCTGTTTTACATGTTCGGCATGTAAATGGTCAGGGGTATAAATGGCAATGACATCAATTTCCGGGTTGTCCAGCATTTTTTGATAGCTGGTGGTATACTGGTGAAAATTAAACTCTTCCGCACGCTGTTTACATGCTTCAATATTCATATCGCACACCATTTTCAGCTCATATTTAGCGCTGTTTAGCGCTGCCGACATGGTGCTGCGGCCCTCTCCTAATCCTAATATACCTAACTTTAACATTGTCTCCTTTATCTGTTATTCAATAAATTTCTTATTATCGACCTCTTTAAAAAACACCCACACTTCGCCTTTTTTAGTGCCTTCAATCCCTTCCTGGTATTTCTTCATCATGTTATTCCAATCATCAACACGCGGGTTGTTTTTGCCGGTAAGCGGGTTTAGTTTATCCAAACTTTCGCCTTTTGGTATGCTGATGACCAGCATTAGCTGCCTGCCGGTTTTAAATACCAGCAACTGCTGAAAACTAGCATTACAAAAGCCTTGCGATACCTCGGGCCATTTCTGAAACTGCGTAGCATGGTAGTTCAAATATTCCTGCTGCATCTTCGAGTCTTTTACCAGGTTAGCCGAAAGGACAATATTATCCCACTTTTTGGCTACCGTTTTATCACTGCAATATTTCCTGTTGAAATTATAAAATGGATTCTCAAATAATATGGTCTGATCTGCCGGATATTCTTTTGCTATACGATCTTTTAATTGCTGCGGATAGGCTGTATGCGCATACACTATCACCCGGTTATTCCATTGCTGGATGTTTTCAATTCCGTAGCCCTTCATATCGGCAAAGGCACCAAAGTTGAAGGCTGAACCCTTTGCAATTATCTCTACTATAACCGGTTTCCCAGTTGATACTTGCGCATTTGCATTTATAAAAGCAATGCTTATCAACAATAAAACAAACAGTCGCTTTTGCATATTAATGATTTATAGGTTGATGATCGGCATTCACTTTTATACCGTTTAACAGATACTTATAGGGCGACTGCAATCCTGCAGCATTCTTTATATCCTCCGTTACCATCGGACCGTTATTTTCCCAAATATTCCCGGGTCCGTTGGCATTCTTCAGGAATTTTTCAGATGGGCACCAGTTATTCTTTACAGTGAAATATGAGGATCCTTCATCTGTATATAAATAGAACCAATGCTGCGGATCGTGCGCATAGGATACTTTGTAAATGCTATCCACATAATTGCTGTCGATAACTGAGTTTGGCTGCGCCGATAAGGTATAAATGCCGGCTACATCATACATGTGTTTAGCGTAGTGATGTACTTTATTGGCACGGATAATATTATCGCTCATGGCATTGGTGGCTTTAGTCCACCCCCAGCCTACGCTGATACCGGAATAAGATACATCACAAACCTCATTATGCTCGATCCTGATACCCTTTACATAACCAGCGCTGATACCGAGGCATCCCCAGTCTTCATTAGTAGCATTAATAACTAAATTATTTTCAATATGCTCGTTTGTGCAAACCTCCCGTATGTCCAATGGGTTATAGGGCAAATGCGCTTCAAAGCCTTCATCCGAAAACACACCAATTTGTATACCTGTGCCGCCAATGTCTTTAAAAAGGTTGCCTTTTATCTCATCATCATGCGTACCTCTTGTGTAATCTAAAGCTGTTGACACCAGATGTGTAAATGTGCAAGCCTCAAAACCGGTATGGTTTACATAACTTAATTCAACAGCAGCGGGCGGGCGACCAACCCATGCCTGGTTTTCAAGTCCACTTTTTTCTGGTGTGCCTTTAACTTTCAGTTTATAAGCATCCAGCAAAAACATACCGGCCTGCAATGGAACATGGCCCTGCTGTGACGGCCGCAACCAGGTAGTATATTCAAAACTGATGCCCTTAAAAAACACATAACTTACCGGCCTTTCCATAGTACCGCTTACCTGTATCAACTTTTCAAGTGATGGGACTATTACCTTCGCGTTAGCTAAATCTTCACCTTTACGGGGCCAGTAATAAACTTTCCCGGCTCTTATATCTTCGTACCACTCGCCGGGCTTGTTTAAAAACCATAGGGAATTGGTCAGATAAAAAGCCGAATTACCATTCATTTTATGCTCCTTATCAATCACCGGGGCAGGCCATGGGTGTTCAAATTCTATTTTACTTTCAGGCTGATAAAAGGTTAACCCAGCTTGATTGCCATCAATGGTTATAGATTTTATCCTCAGATTAGCAATGGCCCACATTTGGTGGATCACCATTTCCATTTGTGCGGGGTATTTGGGTAAACCGTTTGCAGGTAATGGGATCCAGATCTCCTGTTTTTGCTTATCCAATGATAGGATACGATTCATGCTCTCATCAGTATCACTTTCCCTGGCGCGAATGGCTTTTTCACCGTTAACCCATAGCTGTCTGAATAATAAATTATTGCCACCTGTTTGAGAGATAGTAGCTTCCCATAGTTTGCCCTGCGCTTCTTTTGGCAACCCTGTAACAGGTACTGAAACTTTCTTCCATTTATTAATAGCTGCTCCACCGCTGATCACGGGCTTTTCACCCGGCGCATTTTCAATTATGGTTGGTGATGTGGCTGTTCCAGAATCTTCCGGACGGATAAATAAAGGTTCATCCAAAATGTACTCGCCATCCTCAATAATGATATGAATACCATTGGTTATCGATGGGTCATTCAGCCTGCGTAATTCGCGTGCTTGTCTTAACGCCGCTGCTATAGTTTGTTTGGGGCTATCCTTTCTACCTGTGTTACTATCGTTACCGTTTACAGCCACCCAAATATCAGCAGCTAAAGCTTGTCTCCAGGTAACGGACAATGCACAAATGATCAATATGGCGCAGAGCTTTTTCAAAATCAATTAATTGAAGTTTTTTCTCTGGGTGCTGTCGCGAAAACATGCAATAAATTCGCATAGCCATGTATGGCATCTTTTGGAAGAGATTGACCATGATCGCCAAAAACATACATCTGTGGTTCCTGCTCAATAGTTACTTGTGATTCATCTATGTTGCCGGTCTTATCCTCTATTTTACTGATATCCAGCTTAAAGTTTTTAGCTACGAATTTGTATAACGCGTTTCGTTTTGACGGGCCGTAGTCATGACCCTCATTCGGCAGATGTACGTTTTCAACCAAACTACTTTTAGCATAATAACCATACACTTTTTGCAGATATGGAAAATCATGTTCAGGCATGTGAGCCGTCCAGTCCTTGCCATCAGTAATCAAAAGCTGCGGATTAGGTGCTGCCATAGCAGCCAGTTCTACATTATCAGTTCCGCCATCGCACATATGGATAGGCATACCGCTTTCACAAGGGCAGCCGCCATAGAAATACGATGATACAGAAACCACAGGGGCGCTCAATTTAATACGCTGATCAATAGCAGCCATTAACACCGTATGACTGCCACCTCCTGAACCACCGCTGATACCTAATCGGGCGGGGTCAGTTTCTTTTAAACTCAACAGATAATCTATGATCCTGATAGCTCCTAATGTTTGTACAACCTGCGCTATGCTTGTGCGGTGATCTTCCGCTTTGAATTGCAATAATGATTCGCCCCATGCAAACAGATCATAGCTGTAAGCCATGCAACCCATACGGGCAAGCGAAGCGCAACGCAGCTGGCAATCGGCACGATAACGCTGCTTATCCCAGTGCCCGTCGGGACTGAGCATCACAGGGATCTTCCCTTTAAAATGCAATGGCTTATATAACGAGCCATTGATATACAGGCCCGGCAAAACCTCTATAGCTATATTTTCAACGGTATAACCGTTATAAATTCTTTTTGCGGTGATGATGGGTTTTGAATCAGGCCTGGCAGGCAGAGGCGACAAGTCGAGCGCCTTATATAATTCATGACGCAGGATGGCTTTTCGTTGCTCCCAACTATTCACGTCATGATATAGCTTGGCTATACTATCCAGCTTTGCCCAGCCATCCTCAACCGACCATACATTGTATTCATAATCTTTTAATTTATAAGATGTCGGCCCGGTCTTATTCACCTTCATATCCACAGGAGCCAGCACGTTAACCAGTGTTTCATCAACCGTATTGCGAAAGCGCCAGTCGGCATAATTCACGTATTTATCTTTAACCTGGTCGTCGGTATATTTTATTTTAACGTGATACCTTGCTTGTATCTCATCGAGCACGTCTTTTAGTGACCGCCTGTATTCGTGGTCGGTATCTTGCTGGGCCCATAGCATGACCGGCAGCAACAAAAAGCCTAACAGCGTGTATATTTTATATCTTTTCATCACCATATCTCCTTATAAGTCTTTTGCGTCGCCTGTTACTACCGGCGGTGTATAGCCCTCTACTTTGGGCCATTCGCCGTTTATTATTTCTTTTAAAACCAGTTTTTTAGGGTCGATAACTACGTGCCTGATACGTTGCCTGCGCCAGGTGTAAACTATATGTACCATACCATCTGCGGTTTGTATTACTGATGGATAAGAATATTGGCTGATGGGCGAATCTTCAAGTATCAGCGCAGCATACCATGTTTTACCATCATTTGATATAGCTACATTTAGCGGTGTACGCGCGCCTTTTGCAAGGTTGCCCGGCGGCAATACGTGATTATAAACCAATAACTGGCGGCCATCCTTAAGCGTCACCCCATCAATGCCTGAGTTATTGTTGGGTAATGATGTTTTATCAAGTGGCGACCAATTTTTACCATTATCAGCCGACCATGATTCATATATCGCCCGATTCTGGGTTCGGCAAAGCATCTGTAAGCTGTCGCCTTTATGAAATAAGATGGTGGGTTGTAATGCCTTTATCGTTTTACCATCGTTAAGCGGATCTGTGGCCTGCCAGGTTTTGCCTTTGTCTGCCGAAAGCTCAAAATGAACCTTAGCGCCGCTATTTTCCGTGCCCGATGGTGACAGGATATTCCCATTGTTTAGTGTTACCGGCTGATTTTTAACCGGACCTAAAATACCATCAGGCAAAGCCTCCTGCGCCGACCAGGTAATACCGCCATCTTTGGATCGCCTTATAAATCCTTTCCATTTTGCGGGAGAAGGGCCAATTTTATAAAACAACAGCAGGTCACCGCCTGAAACCTGGTAAAGCACCGGATTCCAGCAAGCATAGCGTAAGGTATCGTTTTGTATGCCGTTTGCAACCTTGATAGCTTCTATCCATTTACCGTTTACCAACCGGCTCACCCAGATACACACATCCGGATTACGCTCTTTTGTGCCGCCAAACCATGCTGCTACTAACCCTTTTGGTGTTTCGGCAATTGTTGCAGAGTGGCATTCAGGATATGGTGCCTTCTCAAAAATAAATTCGTTAGTGATGATACCTTTACTCCATTGTTTGGGCTGGGCATATGTGCTTGTAGCAAATACCAGGCATAAAGCAACCATCATCCAAAATCCCTTTTTATACTGCTTATTTGCCATAATTATTTATCTCAAAATGGTAATCGCCTGATCCTATTTCTAATTTCGTTTCGCCGTTGTCATCAAACAAAGTTTTCGCTCCGCTTAATGTTGATAGGGCTTTACCATCACAGGTAATATCGCTCACTTTATAAGCAGGCAGATAAACTATTGCTTTTGAATTTGCAGGGATGGTAATTGTCCAATCAAAATGTCCGGATTGTTTTTTCCAGTTACTTTTTACTAAACCATAAGGTGTTGTGTATGATGCGTTCACATAATTCAACCCGTTAACAGTTGCAGGCTTCATAACAATGGTTTTAAAACCGGGCTCATCAGCTTTAATTCCCCCCAGGTCCTGGTAAAACCAGGCGATGAGGTCGCCCAAAAGCATAATGTGATTACGGGAATTCATGGCTGGTGCGGCGGTATCGCCATTCCAAAGCTCCCAAATGGTGGTAGCACCACGTTTTACCATGTAGCCCCAGCTTGGGTAATCATCATTCGCTGCTATATGGTAAGCAATATCGGGGCGGCCAAAATCTGTTAATCCCCTCATGAGCCATTGCGTACCGATAACGCCTGTGCTGATATGACTGTTTGCATCAATGGTGATCTTGTTTACAATATTATTGAACACTCCTTTTCTATCTGCGGCAGGCACCATATCGAAGTACAGCGGCAGCAGATTAGCAGTTACCGTATTGTTATCGTATTGAAGCGTTTTTTTATCCAGGAATTTTTGGTTGAAGGCATTCTTAGCCTGCAATGACTGAGCGGCAAACTGCTGAGCATCCGCAGGCTTGTTCAAAATTTTGGCAAAGTGCTGCATCAACAGCAATAGGCGATAGTAGTAGGCAGTAGCGATCAACACCCCATTGGTATTGCGTGATGAATCCCTTGAGTGGATTAATTCCGGTGATTCGGGTGGCACGCACCAGTCGCCGTATTTATCCTTGGTCATCAGGTTATCCTTAGCATATTTTTGGCGCATATAACCCAACCATTTTTTCATGGATGGATAATGCTTTGCAATAGGCCCTTTATCCGCAAACTGATTATAAAGCATATCTGCAATGAGGATATAAGTGCCAGGCCAGGTCATATTATCACTATAATAATTCCAGTAAGCCGGGGCTACATCAGGTATTGAGCCATCTGGTTTTTGCGATTGTTCAATATCATCCAGCCATTTGGCGTACAGGTTTTCATTGTTAAATACAAAGCTTTCACCTAATGAACCAATCGCCCGGTCGCCAAGCCAGGGCATACGCTCGTTACGCTGCGGGCAATCGACAGGCATGCCTTTGTAATCGCTTAAAATACCCCAGTAGGCGTTATGATAGACCTGATTGATCAGCGGATTTGAGGTTTCAAAATGCCCCGTATTCGCCATATTATCTGAAACCACCTGCCCTATAAAATCATCTACTGTCGGCGTACCCGGGTAACCGGTTATCTGCACATACCTAAACCCATGATATACAAATACCGGGTGCCATATTTCTTCGCCTCCGCCTTTTAACGTATAAATGTCGGTTACTTTGGCATCGCGCAGGTTGGCTATGTAGAGGTCGCTGTCTTCTTTAAGCGTTTCAGCAAAGCGCAGGGTAACTTTATCACCGCGCTTACCTCTTACCTTCATTTGTACCCAGCCAGCCATATTTTGGCCCATATCCATTATCCAGGTGCCGGGTTTCAGTTGTTTTATACTGACAGGATGAATGGTATCCACTATTTTGATCGGCTCGTTCATTTGTGCCTCCACCTTACCACCGTGCGCTTCAACCAGTTCGGGTTTTAGCCATTTGCGGTCATCGTAACCGACAACATTCCAGTCGGTAAGTTCTTTGGTAGCATCGTATTCTTCACCATCATATTCGTTGTTGGTGCGGATTGGCCCATCAGCGGTAAATTTCCAGCTATCGTCGCTCGTAATCACTTTTTTACTACCATCCTGGTAAGTGAGTTCCAGTTGTAACAGCATTTTCGGAAAACCAAACTCCTTGATCTTATTAGGCTTGTATTTGGGTCGCATAGTAAAAAAACGACCGTTACCCAGTACAGTACCAATAACATTTTCGCCCTGCTGAAGATTCGCAGTAACATCAAATGTATTATATAATACTGATTGCGTATAATCTGTAGGTGCCTCTGCCAAAACCTGATCGCCGATGGCTTTACCGTTGATATACAACTCATAATGACCTAAACCGACTATATAAACTACAGCCTTTTTCACCTGCTGACTGGTTTGAAATTGCTTGCGGTAATACCGTGCTGATAGCCTTGAAAACTTTGAAACGCTATCCCACGGGAAACCGTGCTCATATCCTATCCATTTTGCTTTCCAGTCAGCAGCATTTAGTAAGCCAACGCTCCAAAATGCAGGTTGGCTCCAGGGGCTTTCACCTTTTGTAGTCCATCCTTTAACTTTCCAGTAACAGGCTGCACGACTAGCCAAAGGCCTGCCAGCATAATTCACCATGATGGACCTGTCAGACATAACTTTATGCGAATCCCACAGATCGCCAATGTTTGAGGCCAGCTTTTGTGGCGATGATGCAACTATGATCTCATAGGCTGTTTGCTGCGTATTACGCTCGTCGCTGTTAATTTGCCAGCTTAAACGTGGCTGTGTTGTACCGATGCCTTGCGGGTCTTTCAGCATTTCGCAGCGGAGGTTCTGCAGGCTCACATCCGCAAATGCGTTTGCAAACCAACAGCTAAAAATGCCGGTCAATAAAAACACGATATATTTTGATGCTGCTGACATACTTACTTTCCTGAAAAATCAAAGTATAGGGTGAGCGATAAGGCATCTTCAATATGCTTATCGTAATTAAAATACTGGTTCACTTGTCCTTGCGGGCCCAATCGTGTTGATTGCTGTGATTTTGTGCCGATGGGTGTTATGCCGTGCATAAATGATATATCCCCCGAAGGAAAATCAGGCGCGATGTTATTGCCATAGGTAAGCTTTGGATATTTTGGCGTAAACAAGCGCATAAAAACATCCCGGCTATCGCAGATTACGGTGATGGGTTGGCCTGTAGTCTTTATCTTCATCCAGTATAGATTGGAATAATACCCTTTAAATTCGGGGTAGATGAGTTTGGTGCTGTCCTCTCCGGTTATGGTATTGTTGTAGGTTTTGTCCCAAACATTCAGGGTCACGCCCTTCAGCCTATCTTTCCAAACCCGGTATGGGCCGTCACCCATATAAGTTACGCCTTGTACATCCTTTTCGGGATAGGAAAAGCTTACGCCTAACAATTTACCATCCTCGCCTACAGGCCAGTATTTTAAATCCAATCGTACTAAACCTGACGGATAGATCATCCATCTTAACTGCGCCTCGGTAGTTTTTGGGGCGAAATCAGCTTCAATTACCAGCGTATCCGCTTTATAGTAATTACGCAGCTTTTGGAAGCCCGATTTATCCTGTCCTTCGGCTAATACAGGACCGTTGTTAAATGGAATATCGCCTTTACTGTTTCCAACTTTCTTTAAGATCCCGTTGTTGCGATTAAATTCCAGTTGGATTCCGTTAGCACTCACTTTATATAACGAATCTGTCTCTGTAATTACAGGCTTATTGATGCCTGATTTTGCCACCATTCGCTGTGTGATCACATCATGACTCCTGATAGGCCAGCTCCAGGTAAAAAGTTCGTTTTTGTAGGGATCATAAGCGGTTACGTACAATACATCATAGTTTTGCCAACCGACAGACAGGTGCAATTGTAAACTACCGTATTGACCGGGAACTACATCGGGAGATGCGATTGTGCCAGTTTGTGGTGCAGTACTTGTTTGCTGATAAGGATTACTTAGTTTAGCCAGTTTATAAGTAAATGTACATTGCTTTAAATTGGTGTACAGGTACCGGTTCTCTAATCGTAACTTCCCATCAAATTGCGGCGTAATTTCCCGTGGTTCAAGATGAACGGGGCTCCAAATTTCTTTTATGGTATAATAGCTGCCTTCTTTTTCATGATAAGGCCCTAAAATGCCGTCCGGCCCATGATCACCATCTGAATCAAGTAAGCCATTTTTATCGGTACGTACCACCGCTTCATCAGCAAAAACCCAAATAAAACCACCTGCCGAAATTGGCGTATGCCACATCTGTTCCCAAAAATCATTAAGACCAGCGCCTGCACCGCCGTCATAAATGCCATGCAGGAATTCTGTAGGAAAAAACACATCATGACCATGTATAGCAGTGTTATTGCCGTAGTCGTAATTAATATAGTGCTGGGTATTGGTCCCCCTGAACACGGCCCATGGGTGAATCAACGGACGTTTTTGAATATCGAGATCATCAAACCAATGATCGAGATCAAAGTTAAAACCGCCTTCATTACCGTTGTCCCAGATCACAATTGAAGGGTGATTCACATCCTTTTCGATCATTTCCTTTACCAGTTTGGACCCCACCTGCGTATCGTAAGCATGATGCCAACCTGTCAATTCGTCGAGCACAAACAAACCAAGTGAATCACATACATCTAAAAAATGTTCATCGGGCGGGTAGTGCGACATACGCACCGCATTCATGTTCATATCCTTAATGAGCTTAACATCGGCAACGCTGATAGCCTTGCTGGTAGCTCTGCCCGTAGTTGGCCAAAATGAATGATGATTAACCCCTTTGAACTTTACTTTAACGTTATTTACGTATATACCATCGTGTAAACGCAGCTCAACCGTGCGGAAACCAAAACGTTGTTGCACGGTGTGTACCGCCTTGCCGTTTGAAATTAGCGTAAATACTACATTATACAGATTCGGAAATTCCGGCGACCATAATTTTGGTGCAGCCAGATGTGTGTTTATTAATACTGATGTATCACTTGATTTAACTTTAGTTGAAAATGCAAGCCCTACTTTTTGACCTGTGATTGTATAAAACTGCCCAGTTACTGCATCTGCATTTCGTAAATTTGTTAGCTTGAGTTGCGCCTCAAAACTACCGTCGGCTTTGCCATTAACTGCTACATGACTAATGTGTTGCTGCGGAAAAGCTTCCAGAAAAACAGGCCTGAAAATACCGCCGAACACCCAGAAATCACCCTTACGCTCACTTGCATTTACAGATGCATTAGCGGAATATTTAGATACGGTTACTTCCAGTAAATTTGGCTGACCATATTTTAATAGTTTCGTAATATCATATTTAAAACGATAAAATGCCCCTTGGTGAATATCACCTGCCTGCTGTCCGTTGATTAGTACTTTAGTATCCGTCATGGAGCCATCAAAAACAATATTAACTGCTTTACCCTGCCATGATGCAGGTACGTTAAACTGGTATTTGTAAAGCCCCTGTTCCTTGCCTTTAAGGCTGTCTTTATCTAAACCATAATTGTATTTTCCAAAGCCCTGTAATTCCCAGTTGGAGGGTACAGGGATAGTTGTCCACTTGCCCGAATTACGCCCTGCCGTACAATAGAACTGCCAGTTTATAGTATGATCGCTACCTGTACCCGACAGAAATTGGATCTCTGTTTTTTGGGCATAGGTGTTGAGGGCAGGGATTAGCAGCAGAATGTATATAAATATTTTAAACCAGGCATTTTTCATGCGGTAGATCAGTTAGCGGTTAAAGTGAATTTGAGTGGATTATCTGTGCGGAAAGGCACCGCGGGTAAGCCATCTTTGTTATAAAAATTAGGCTCGGCTACTTCCGTCCATCCAAAGCGTACGGCTACAGGCGAGGATACTTCAGGGGAGGATACTTCCACCTTATCCCCCTTAATTATGGCGGTAGCATCAACAAATTTGCCGTCGTTGCCGGCTATTGTAAAGTAACTAAGCGGCTTGCCATCATGGCTTACCAGCCCGTTGCCGGTGTATTTAAAGTCGAGTATGATTTTGTCGCCCTTAATTTTCATTTTATCGTACATAGGGCCTGAGAAAACAACTTTTTTATCGTAGGTATTTGCAAGTGCCTGAAGTTCTAAACGCTGACCTACCACCCATTTAAATGCCGGGTGAATATTGGTTAATGAATCGTTCAGATCAGTGGTTACGATCATACCTGTATGCGGAATCTTAAGGGCCATAGTTTGAGCCTCGCGCAGTTCGGGCTCGGTATAAATAGTAAACGGAACATTGCTGCTGCTTTTGGCCCTTGAATAATAGAAAGGGGCAATCTGCACATAATAGAATGGCAGATCTTTGTTATTCCACAGCTTACGCCACCAATGGATGAGCGCTTCCATTTTGTAGGTATAGCTGATGGTTTCAGCAAGATAACTGCCGCTTTCTCCTTGATACCATAAGAAGCCACGCAAGGCATATGGTGCAACAGGCGCGATCATATTTACATATAGTTTACCGGGATCGCCATCTATTTTGTAATTAGTATCCTTAAAATAAGGGATTTCATCAAATGCTTCGCGGGGCATCCATGGTTCAATGCGACTGCCGCTGATGGCAGAGCAGATGATACCTACGGGGACTTTCAAGTCATGGTTCAAGTTTTTGGCAAAGAAATATCCCGCAGCCGAAAAATCCCTGAGCGCTGTACCTTCTGCAATGTCCCAACCAGCATGTGTTGAATCGGGCTTTCTCAAATTCTTTTGCGTAGTCAAAAAGATCCGGATCTGTGGATTGTGCGCTCGATCGAGCTCATCAATTGGTGAATTAACTGTGCTGGTATCAGGCCTGCGTACCTTGCTGTTCTTCCGCATTTCGTACGACATATTTGATTGCCCTGAACATAACCATACTTCGCCCACCAAAACATTTTCGAGTTTTATGGTGTTAGTCCCTTTGATTTCTAAAACCTGCGGCGTTGCTGATGCAGGCATCGGGTCGAGTATGATTTGCCAGTTACCTGTAGCATCAGCAGTTGCTTTTTTGGTTTGATTGCCAAACTTTACCGTGATAGCTTCATCCGCAACAGCTATGCCCCAAACGGGTACTGGCTTATTGCGCTGCAACACCATGTTATTACCCAATATTTTAGGCAATACAACCTCGGCATAAGTACTGCCTGCCACAGCGATGCAGCTTAGCAAAAGAATAATCGCAATATATTTTTTACCAGACATTAGTATCCTGTAGTTTTAAATGTTTTAATATAGAATGCGGCTGGCGCTACTGGTTCTCCGGCTTTAGGCTGATCATAATCCTGGTCGGTTGGTGTATCTGCATCAGGAAAACGCCTGGTATCACCGGTACGGAAAACAACACGGTTAACATTAAGCACCGGCGCGAAGAACAAGGCAGTAAGTACATCCTTGCCATTTACATTTACTGTATAAAAACGGGTATCGGTATTTAATTTAATGCTGATGTGATAAGGCGTATTTGCCGTGTATTTCAGTATACTTTTAGATCTATAGCCTGTTTTTGCCCTGAAAATCCCTGTCGAATCGAATGTTAACCTTAAAGCGGCATCGCCACTGGCATTTTGCACTTCAATATTCAGCATACCTGTATTATTTTGTGCCGGGATAATGGTAAAATCAGCGATCAGTTTTTTTGATTCTGGTACTATTCTTTCAGCCTTTGCAAAATCGAATTTATCCCAATCTTTAAGTGCTAAAGCACGAGTACCGTCAGGCGCTTTGTCAATAGCAGCGGGGGCCCATAATGAGCTGTACGTGTTCCATTTCTCCAGTTCCTTACCGGCGGGCAAGTCATTAAATACCTCGTTGGCTTGTTCGGTGGTAACATCTGTGACCGGTACTGGGATAGATGACACCCAGATATCCTCTTTGTTCATGCTATAAGTAACCCAAAGCTTACCATCGGGTGGTACACCGTTGCCTTCTTCAATCCCCCTGGTATATTGCGGACCATAAGATTTGTAATTACCGCCATACCGCATGGTTGGTATTTCGCCATTAACTAATAGCAAGTTGGTGTAATTTAAACCATCCTGACTAACGGAGATCCCCAAAGGCCACCTAAATTCAGACGGGTTGTAAACTGTAGCATATTTACCATCGGATGTACGCTGCCCCCATATTTTGGCATTACTGGTTACAAATCGAGGGGCACGACTGGCATTTGCTGGCCATGTTTTGCCATTATCGGTGCTGATTGCGGTTAAGGCATATTTCCATAAGCCCACCGCCCGGCCATCAGGTAAATAGTAAAAATTAAAGGCTTTATAATCTTTGTGAAGCGGGATCAATGGGTCGTTACGATCAGTTTCCTCTTCCCATTGCATCATCATTAAGGGGTTTGCCATCAGCTCGTCGCAAGCTTGCACAAAACCTTTATCCTTGCTGGTTTTATAAAATGGGTACGAGGTATTTTGTTCATTCCATTTTGGGTTGTAGTGGATGAAATATATCGACCCAAATTTCCCATTAGAATAAACTTCCCTTACTACACGGCCTATGCCTTTGCCATCGTTGGGGTCATCATGTGCATCCAAACAAATACCATAGAAACCTAACACCAGCAAGCGTTTTGATTTAGCAGTGTAAAAACCCATGCGCTGGTGCATAACCGCGTACAAGTCTTTAGCTACGCCGGGATGGCCTTCCTTTGTTGTACCATCAGGGATTTTGTATTGCGGAAAGATAACAGTCGGTTTTGACCATGTTGCCCCATCCTTTGAGGTAATGAGCAATGTTTGTCCCGGTGGTACGCTCTCACCTACTTTGTCACTTAAATATTCTACATAAAAAGTATTGTTCCAGTAAGCCAGCATGGGCTGGTGGTTGTAGGTAAAGCCAAAATCATCTGCCCGGTCGGGATGCTCGCGGTTGGCACGGAAGATCTGCATGTTATGTACGCCGATAACCGGGCTCAGCCTGCCGTTGTGATAATCTACGTTAGCAACGGTATTGCCGGTGTATCTTACCGTGTCCTGCGCTTTGGCAGCCGACCAGCACACGGCAATAGTTATGAATAATATGGCTATCTTAATTTTAAGCATATCTTATTGGTTTACCGGCATCGCTGCAGCTAACTTTAATTGTTTCAGTGTTTTTTCGGTCACTTTAAATATGGTACCGTGTTTATGGCCCTGCGGTATACTAACAGAATCGGCTATATCAGCAAATGTTTTAAAATTGGTTGTACGCATACAGCCGAACTTTTTAAGGCGATAAGAATCGTAATAGATCAACCAATTATTACCTGATTTTGTTATTGTTGGCCCTTCTGAATACAGCTCGGTAAAGCGTTTTGAATAATCAGCATACGGGCCCAGCGCGTTATTACTGAAAGCTACGAGGATGTTGCGGTTTGGCCGGGTATTATCCTTCATCACCAATACATATTTGCCTTTGTCCATTTTCACAATCTCAGGGTCTATCACACTAAAACCGGGATCGAGAAATAGTTTTGCCGGGGCAAAGGTTTTGAAATCCTTAGTGGTAGTATAATAAAGACGGTGATTATTGTTTTCATCTTCCTCTCCTTTCGGGAAATGGAATGGTACGGTTGATGCCCAGGTGATAATGAACTGACCTGCAACATCATCATAAAACAACTCCGGCGCCCAGGCATTAACCGCGGTTGGCTCATCAGCCATTACATTTAAATGTTGTTCTGCCGACCAGTGGATCAGGTCCTTTGATTCGGCGTAACCTATGCCGGTATCATTTTTCCAACCGGTTGTCCAAACCAGGTGATAAACACCATCCGGACCTTGTTGTATCGATGGATCGCGCATGATCTTGGCATCACCAACTTCGGGTTTGATGAAAATATGGTTTAGGTCTGTCCAGTGATAAGCATCGTGACTATATAATAACCTTAAACCAGCGCTTGCAGGTTCGTTAAACGAAGTGAAAAGGTACACATCCTTCTGCGTATTGCAGGAGAGCAAAACCATGCTGGTTAAAATGAGGCCATATACGTATTTAAATCCTGCCATCACATTTCATAGGTTTATATAGCATCGAGTATGAGCACCCAATCATTACCATTCGCGGGGGTACCGGGAGGATTAAATTTCGTGATTTTCGACTTATTAAAAGTGCCGATAGCTGTAATATTGCCGTTACGGGGATTATACCAAGATGCTTTTATTTTACTTCCAGGCAAAGTTGTGGTGTTGATATCCATATCGCGGCCAGTATAGGTGTACACAAACGCATATTTTTTACCACCTGTAGCAATCAGCCTGTTATATTTTACACCCTGACCATCGGCGATCAACGATTGATCAGGCACACGCTCAAAATAAGGGCGCGATAGTATCAACTTTTTAAGGTAAACCATTTGCTGTGCACCTGGATCATTAATAGAGTTATACCAGTAGCCTTTTGATCCGTAAGCGCCAATGGCCTTGTCTTTTGAATTATGCATCTGCATAACATCATTATTGCCATAAGTGTAACCACTGGCACCCGCAAAAACCGACCAGTAGCCATAGCGCCTTACATCAGCATCGGTCCATTTTGGGAGATTGATATCATGCAGACCGTAAGGAATCTTTTCATAGGATGGCTCAGCATCCAGCGTGGGTTTTATGGGTGTTTTGTTGTAATCAACCTGTACATAGCGCCAGTTATCTTCACCATAATGAAAATCATCCTTTGAGGTATCCTGCTTATAATTTTTGTGGCCCGATTGGAAACTGTTAAAACTCAGCCAGGACTCGTTATGAAACCAGATGGATGATTGCTTTCTGCCTCGTGGGTGGAACGTAATTAAATGGGCCGTGTCAATGATGTGCAATGTACTGCCAATGGCATTCCATACTTTTATTGAATCACTTCCTGCAATATCACCGCCATTCATCCAGATCACATTACTGTAAGATCTATATCTGTTGGCTAAAAATGTGGCATATGCCTTAGCCTGTACCTGGTTAGTATGCGCCGCTTTTACTACCGAACCCCAAATAGGTACCATAGCTACGTATATTCCTTTTTCGGCGGCTTTATTTAGTACCCAATCGATGTTACTCCAATAATTATTTGTTGAATTATCGGTATTTGGCGTAGTTATATTTTTGTTGATAAGCGCGGAATCGCCATAGGCATTTGTTTCGGAAAGGCTATGGATTACCATTACCTGTATTACATTAAAACCCTGCTGACGGCGGGTTTCCAGGTACTTTTCAGCATCCTCCCGTTTAAGTTTGGAAAACAGCAGCCAGCCGGTATCACCGAGCCAAAAGAATGGTTTAGCATCGGCAGTAAAAAAACGGTGATTAGGTGATATTTTTAAAACGGGCAATACATTGGTTTCATCGCTTTTTATAGAAAAAAGCAAACAGGAAATAACACCTATCAGAACAATCCTTTTTAACATAACTATTTAGATACGGATGAGCCATAAAATAGCCTCGCCTGATTTAGGGGTTTTAATTTCAATATCCTTGCTACCTTTTACCTGTTTCTCGCCCGGTAATGCCTCCCCTGTTTTTGGGTCGATCCATTTTGCTTTATAACTGGCATTTGCTGCCAGGTCGAGATGAATAGTATCAGAATTGCTATAAACGATGTACCCTTTGGCAGCATTTCCCAATGCCCATTGATCTTTTGGGTTGCCCGGCAGATCAATACCTTTCATTGTTGATACATCGTTCAAAAATTGCTTGTCGGTTGTTGCAGGTAAGGCAGGTAATGAACCGCCTGCTATTAATACGGCCCAGCCAAAATGGTCGTAGCCATCGGCAGAGTATAATACGGCCTTATCAGGATATTTCTGTTTGTACTCATGCACCGCATGGTAAACCTGCTCAAATGTTGGTGCTTTCGGTTTATATATGCGTTCCTCCTGACGCGGTGCAAGGCTTTGCCCGCCATCAGGTGCATAGATTTTGCCATTACCCTCGTAATACCAATACCGGATGTCGATCACGTTGATAACTGACGCTTTTTCGGGATCAGCAAGAATAGCATCCTGTACATCTTTTGTAGCGCTCAGGCCGATGATCTCTTTCTGTTTATGCAGGGTTTCCCACTGTTTAACTGTTTCTACCCAAAACTGCATAAAATGCAGCGGGCCAGTAAATTCGGCGCTGGTAGTTTGGATAACACCGTTATTATCTGCAAAATTATCGAGGCATTTATTAATGTAGGCGATCAATAACTTGCGCCTTGCAGGGTCGGTTTCATCATAAAACTGTTCGGCCATAAATTGGCGTTTGTCGCCTGCATAGTTCACAGGTTCAGGGAATCCTGTGCCGTTGATATTGTTAGCAGTCCTCCATGGGAAATCCGCGTAATGCGCGCCTGCCTCTATGATATTATGCTGAAAGAAATTTTGGTGGAACAGCACCAATCCTTTTTCATCAGCAATATCAGCAAACTGTTTAAGGCGGCTCCAATACCATGTGTTATATTTTGTAAGATCGTATTTACTTAAGCCATCCCATGCCAGCTCTTTACCGCTTCGGGCAAAAGGCAATTCATAAAAAGGCGCCCAAACATCTCCATCCATACGGCGGATACGCTCATGATCATCACGACGGCGCTCATACCACAGGCCATAGTTATGCTCCAGTACAATGATGTTAGCCTTTTGCATCCATGAAGCCACATCGTCAAGATCGTCGGTCAAGCCGGTGCCTGTACGACCGGGAACCCAACGGGTAATATCTGGTTTAGCTTCTTTTAAATATTCCGGTTTAACGTTGCCGCTCCACCATGGAGCCTCAAAATGTTTACCTTGTAAAACAATATTTCCACGTACCAGCCAACCATTGGTTACACTCATTTTGGGTGCCATTGCAAGAGTTGCTGCTTGTTTGTACCCTACCTCATCAATGCTTTTTGCGCCGGATGATGCTATGCTTATCGGATTTCTTTTATGTGCGCCATCAACCCAATCGCTTATAGTTGTGGCTGGCCTTCTGGCTGCTGCCAATAATGCGGCAGCTTCAGCAACTGTTGGGCTGCTTGATGGTTCGGTTTCAATGCGTAAGATACCCGCCTGCTGGCTTACATCTTTATTTAACCTGTTGGCCAATTGCGCGTAATAAAGGCTACGTGGCGAAAGTGTTTCATTTGATGAATTCCAATAGCCATCGCCACCAAATTGAGCCCAGGAACCAAAAGACCAATTTTGTGCGGTTGGCGGTTGATAACAATCAATATGAGCGGCACTGCAATTCCATACAACACTATTGGCTGCATTCCAGCCTGCGCCCTGCCCGTCCTGACCACGGTTTATATAACTTAAAGCCTGCCCATCAATATTGGCAACATCAAACAATACGCCTGATGCCCAACTATCAATACCGCCGCTGAAGCTATAGGGTTGCCATGCTGAACATTGCACAAACGCGGTTGGGCCGGGAGCGCAAAAGCCTGTGGCAAAATCATGAAAGCCATTTACTGAATATAAACGTTGGAAAAGCGTTTGCCCCCCCATTGTCAAGAAAGTATTACGGCGATAGCCGCCAATTTCTGATATAGGGGCAAGTGATTTACAGTCTTCAACTGTTACGCGGTTTGCTGTTTCCAGTACAAAAACTACCGAGCCTGCAAAATGCTCAAATATTACCTGGCGAACCCAGGCATCTGCTACGTTTTCCATGGTGATGGCCATCCAGCGATGTGCCTCATCCTTGGGGTTGTTTACATCATATGCTGATTGTAAACGAATATTTTCTATACCAACACGGTCAATTCTGCCGGGCCAGTCATATTTTGCTACCATGCCACCGCCATAGGTACTATCAAGGGCTGTGGTTATAGGTGCATCAATAGTTATGGTATTTCCATTTATCGCTGTGATCTTACGATCCCAGTTGATATCACGCTCGCCGGGTTTCCAGGCTAAAGCGGTAAGGCCACCGCCAAAATGATCGGTGCCCAATTTGTTGATCCAATCCTGAGTGCTTGGGCGATGGATGATGATCATATCGCCTGCTTTAAAATCACTCGGATCGACAACATGAAACGTTAACGCGTTAACAGGTACATAAGCATCTGCTATTTTAATTTCTTTTGATTTTTTACGATCGTTTTTACCAAGAACCTGTACCAGGGTCGCCCTGCCTTTTCCGGCACCCAACAATAGGGTACCATCGGCACCCATGCCACTACCACGAAGTACAACACCCGACGCTTTTATTTTCAGGCTGCCATCAACTTCATAAATGCCTTTATTCAGCAATACAGCGCCGCGAAATCCATCGGCACCAACAGGTAACGATGCCACATAATCCAATGCGGATTGAATGCGCAGAGTTGCATCGCCTTTTTTAAGCGGCACAACCACTTTTACCTGTATTGAAGGTATTGGCTGTTCAGATGCCATATACCCGCAATAAGAAAAATCGGGAATACGGTTGCCGTTCTCATCGGCCTGGTAAGTTATTTTCCCATCCTTGCCAACAGAAAGCGGCGCAGATGATTGAGCAGATTTCTTGTTTTTTTGAGCCATTGCGGGAGTATGCAAAAGCATACCCCCAACAAATAGACTTCCTGACAATAAACCAATTTTAATTCTTGATAATATCATTATACTTTTTACCCTATTAATTTAACTTGCCATTTGGCATAGGGTGCTCTCCCTTTTCTGCAACTGAATTCAGGTAAACTTCAATATTGGTATAGCCACCGCCATTTTTGGCAAGCTTACTTGCATCACTGGCATCATGTGGGTTAAGGCCATGAGCAATTTCGTATGAATCTGGTATACCATCGTTATCACTATCTTTATAAGGCGTGCCTTTATATACAGGGTAGCCACCAACCTGCCACGGTGCTGTTATAATGCCTAATTTGTATGAATCCTTAGGTAATTTACGTACTTTAAACTGGAAATCGGTATCAGTTTTCATTTCGGTATAAGTGATCTTACCTGTTCTTACTTGTGCTGCTATACGAATATCAACAGCATCACGGTGTGGTAATGTTGCACCTGAATTTTCAACTACATATTTGTAAGCTTCCTGTGCCGACATCACTGTAACTGGCGCCATTGGGAATATTTCGTCAGATTTCATGTAGTCTTTATACTCTCCGGCATCCGGTAATTCTTTACCACCCGGCCCTTCAACCTGTATACCACCATTCCATGGGTCTTTGGTAATTTCAGGATAACCTTCCATAATGTTGCCAACAGCATACACGCGGCCAAAGTATTTTTCTTTAAGCTTGCTGCGGCCTGATTCTGGTTTTAATATACGGTGACCAACTAACTCATCTTTTGGAGTAACAGGTCCCGGTTTAAAATAATTATTGATGATGTTAAAGTTAGTAGTATAATCGCCACCATCCATTGAGCGATGGTGCCAGTTAAATACTACGTTATTTACAAAAGTGTAAATACCGTTCCATCCAACCGACGGGTTACGACCTGTGTTATCGGCCCACATGTTGCGGATAAGGGTGCTATTTTCGCCACCTGTAGTACTGCCGAACGCGTGGTTCCAGTAATCTAATGATTCGGAATAAATGCAGTTTTGAATAGTTATGTTAACTGTGCCCAATTTTTCAGGTGTTATACCAGCTCCCGGATCAAACATGTGACGGTACATTGAAAAGTTTTCATCCAATCCCCAGCTTGCAGAAGTATGGTCGACAATGATATTTCCTACCGGATCGCCTCCCAGTGCGTCATCACGACGGCCCACATTGGTTTCGCCACGGCGGAAACGCATATAGCGGATGATAACATCATGTGTATTTACCCAGAATGATTCGCCCGCAACGCATACACCATCGCCCGGCGCTGTTTGGCCTTCAATGGTAATATATGGTGCCCTAACAATTATAGGTGTTTTAATACGGATGATACCAGCAACGTTAAATACAATGATACGCGCACCACCTTGCTCGCAGGCCCAGCGTAAGGTTCCGGGGCCGTCATCAGCCAGGCTGGTTACTACATAAACTTTACCACCACGGCCGCCAAAAGTAAATTTACCACCACCTTCGGCACCGGGGAAAGCAGGTATTTTTGCCTGTGGCAAATCGGTTGGCCTTGCTGCCCATGGCACATACACTTTACCCCTGCGCTGATCTGCCTGTACAATAGGTAACGCAACTTTCCATGCAGAATCTGAATGACGATTAGCCGCAGCCATCATTGAATCACTTTCTGCTTTAACCGCTTTGGGCACATCAGGATATTGAGCAAATGCCTGATTAGCAAATCCCAAAGCTGCCACAAATAAAAATAAGCCTGTTCTCTTTTTCATAGTTAAAATTATCATATCAATTATAATAAAGAGCGGATACTCTCCGCCCTTTATGCCTTATTTGGTGGGATCGAAAGGACCGCCCCAAGTATTATTTTGCTGTATAGCAGGGTCATTCTGTATAGTAGCCAATGGTATTCCAAAGAAATAATCAGCAGTTTGGTATGCTATAGGCGATGTATCCAACGCTTTTGTTGCTAAACTAGGTTTAGATGCAGTACCATTAAAATAAGTAAGATAAACAGAGTCTAATGATACATTCGCAAGGTTATCACGTAATGTGAATCCATTAGTTTGAATAACATTTAAATAATCGTTTGAAGTATTATTGTTATTTAAAGATATAGTTAAACCAGTTCTAATGGATACGGCAGTATTCATAACAGGTTCCAGTAATTTTCTTCTCCTCAGATCCCAATATCTCTTACCTTCAAAAGCAAATTCTATTTCTCTTTCATACATAATTGCACTGATCATTTGATCATGAGCCATGCCTGATGCAAGGCCATATAGACCATCTGTGCCTGCAAGAATACCGGCCCGTTTCCTTATAGTTTCCAAATCGGAATATGCGGTATTTAAATCTCCGGTTTCAGCAGCGCATTCAGCCCTGTTAAGTATTACTTCAGCATACCTTATTTCTTGCCAATCGGTGCCTGCATAAGGCAGATTATTTTGAGTTAATGTTGGGTCAATTCCTTTGCGGCAATAAAACCCGGTGCTTGATGAACCACTTGTTTCAGTAGTTTTGGCTGCTGTGCCCCCCGCGTTTGAATAATAAAAATAAGTCCATAACCTGTTTGCAACATTACCTTCCAGCGGCCAGCTACAACCATTGTAAGCAATAGTTTGATAAAAACGAGGGTCGCGGTTATCAAAAAACAGCAATGAGTTATAGGGGTATGCTGTGCTTGAATTATCAATAGTATGTCCGTCGATCATTGGGAATGCCTGAACTATATTCCATGTAGGGTTATTTCCGCCGCTTCCGCCTAATGCCTTGGGTATTGATGAGGATGGATAACTGTTAAAAGATCCGTTCTGATCATTGGTAGTAGTGAACTCAGTTACCATAACCGCTTCCGGGTTATTTGGTTTGCCCGGGCTTCCGGCACCTTCAGTAGTCCACATGCTATAATCCCACTTTGGATAAAGGCCGTAACCTGAGGCGGTAAGCGTTGCTATAGCATTATTGCATGCGGTAAGTGCAGCCTGCCAACGTGTTTGATCATTACTAACGTTAAACTGTGGGCTTGACCAAGTTAGCAACACACGGCCAAGAAAAGCCTGTGCTGCACCTTTAGTAATACGACCGTAATCAGCGGCAGCTGGCCAAACATTTGGCAGGCCGGCTATAGCTGTGTCTAAATCAGCTACAATCTGCGTCCAGGTTTGTGTCGTTGTATTTCTGGGTAAATTAGCGGCTAGTTTTGCGGCATCGCCAACAACGGGTAATGGCGTTGTAACTAATGGGACACCACCATAAATTTTCACCAATTCAAAATAACGGTATGCGCGCCAAAACAAAGCCTGAGCAATAAATCTTTGTTTGGTACCTGCGGCTATAGGGCTTGTTTTCATACCAGCTATAAAATCGTTTATGTTACGTATTTTAGCGTAAGTATTGGAGTTATTATTAGCTACGCCAATATCGGCTACTGTATTTATGTTTACGCCACCACTGGTATATGGGCTGCCTCCGCTATTTTCTTCAGTTAAAGTAGTAGGGTTTACAGTGCCTATTGCACCGCCGCTATTTCCATACCATGTAGGTAAATTGTTGGTGTAAATAGTATTTAAATAAAACACAGTAACCAGCGAGTCTGAAAATACTTGTGTTGGTGTTAAAGTTGTTTCAGGTTGCTTTTGAAGTTCCTTTTTGCAACCAGTAAATAACAATGCTGACATTGCAACTGCTATTATGATAATATATAATTTTTTCATCTTTTTATATTTTAAAATGCAGCGTTTAAACCAACTGAAATTGTCCTAAGTGTTGGATAGGTAAAAACGCTACCTGTTCCATATTTGTAATCATCGGGATATGGGTTGTACAGATTAAATACATTAGTACAAACCGCGTATAACCTGGCACTGCTTAATCCTACAACTTTTATCCATTTAGTTGGCAAAGAGTAACTCACATTAATATTCTGGATATTCCAGGTAAAGGAACTAACAAACCAAAAATTACTAGTTACATCGTAATCATTATACCAAATTGGTGCAGGATATTTAGCATTAGTGTTAGTAGGCGTCCAGTGATCTGACCAAAAAACTGGTTTATTTTCAGTTGGGTCATTCTTAATACCGTTAAAACCGTTTAGATCGGCACCTGAAATAGTACCGGTTCCACCCCAGCTCATACCTGTAACAACGTTAATGCTGAAAGATTTATAACTAGTTCCAAAATTAAAGCCTAAGCTGTTGTGATTGCTTGATTTATGACTAAGGTATTTTTCATCAGACAAGTCGGTATTTGATACTATACCATCACCATTCAAGTCGGCATAATTAATCATGCCTGGTGCAGGTGTCATCCCCAAAATTTTCACATTAGCAGCACCACCGGCAGCGGCGGCTCTCGAAGCAATTATTTGGTTGGCCTGTGCCTGGGTTTTGATGATACCTAATGACTCATAACCAAAAACACCGCCGTCACTTGATTTACCTGTACGATCCTGAGCGGTTCCTATTAACCCTTGTGAGATATCTTGTTTTAATATCTTATCATCGCTCCAGCTAAAAAATGTGGTGATATTATATCCCCAATCAGGTGTAATACGATCTTTCCATCCCAAAGATATTTCATAGCCAAATGTATTTGCGCTCGCGTAATTTTCAGTAGGCACAGTATTACCTACGGTGAAAGGAGTACCTGAAGTACGTGGGCCAAGGCCATCGTATAAATGATTCCAAAAATAATCAGCTGTTAGTGTTAAACGACTCTTTAAAAATGCTGCATCAACACCATAATTTGTTTTTGTCTGGTGATCCCAGGTGGTATAAGGGTTATTTATACCAGCCGATTTGATACCGGTTCCACGGTCAGATTCATTAAATACCGCTCCGCCGCCACTACCTGACGTAGTATTATATTGTTCTAAGTATTGGTATGCCTGGGTATTATCAGAACCAACAGAACCTATACTGGCTCTCACCTTTAATAGATCAACGAAAGAAAGGTTATCCTTTATAAATTTTTCGTTTGAAAGTACCCAGCCGAGTGAAAATGATCCAAAATTACCATATTGACGGCCCGGTGCAAAATCGGTAGTACCATCCCTGCGCATTGTAACCTGAGCCAGGTATGTATTATCATAATCATAATTTACACGGCCTATGTACGAAATTTCACCATTTTCGGCTACCTGACCATTACTTTGATTGGCTGTAGCTATACCTGTTGTGTAATTACCATTAGGTAAACCACCTGCAATAGTTAATGGAAAATTGGTTGTTACACCGTTAAGGCTATTATCTAATTGCTCATATATAGCCAAAGCTGTAATATTGTTTTTACCAAAACTGTGATGATAATTAAGTGCCGCGTCAATTTGATATGACTTGTCATAATTAGGGTCAACAGCAACATAATTACCATTATCTATCGCTTTCGGCACGGGGTTCATTGTTCCGCCGGGGATGTGTAAATTATCTTCTGTGCCCGAGAAAGTATAATAATTGAAAGTAGTACCATACTGCTCAGGAAAACCATTATTTATATTCAGGTTATATGTATAACTCGCTGTTAAGCCGCTAACACCTGGTATATCGTATGATACCTTTCCTAATATATTTGTAACATAGTTAAGTGACTGTGTAAAGTTGTTAGAGTTTTGGTATAAAGGAATGTACACGTTATCTACAACATCATTACCTGATCCCGAATTTAAATATACAGGATAACCATTGATTTCATGCTTGATCCAGGGTGGTGTACTTAATGATGATGCCACATCCTGGTTAAGGCTTTCCTGAGATCCATGCGTTTTATACCAAAAACTCCTGGTATATGATTGATCTTCACTAAGACCAAGATCAACGGTTAGGCCTTTAGCTGGTCTAGTTTCAACATTAGTCCTGATTCCCCATTTATTACTGTTTATCCCTGAAAAGTTAGAGTTTTGGTTTACATAATCGCCGCCGATAAAATAAGTTGTTTTATCGTTACCACCGCTTATGCTCAGGGCTTCGCGTTCGTTATCAGCGGCATGAAATACTTGTTTCAGATAATTGGTATTATTTGCAGGGTTTGCAATGTAAGCAAGTTCATCAGGTGTATACCATGCTGAGTTTTTATTAGTTACTACACCATTGATATATCCGTTGGCATCAATAGTATTACCCGTTGCTGCACCTGTAGAGGCATTATATTGTACTCCACCCTGGGTATAATCATTAATCCACGTAGCTAATTGAATACCACTCATCATTTTTGGCAACTGCGGCGCATTAGCACTGCCAAATGAGCTGCTAAAGCTAATTTTAGGAGCTCCGTTCTTACCCTTTTTAGTACGCACCAAAATGGCTCCGTTACCACCGTTCACACCATATATAGATGCTTCTGCATCCTTTAAAATAGATATGCTTTCTATTTCATTCGGATCGAGCGCATTAAAATCCGCAGCGGTTCGTTTTATATCATCAATAATATATATAGGGTCGGTACTACCATAAACACCATTAAACTGTATTGGGTTTCTGATAGTAATATTAGCGGGTTGCCCCGGGCGATTATCTTGGGTTACGCCAAGGGCAGGTACCTGCCCTATCAATGAAGCAGCAAGGTTTAACGACGGAATATCTTCTATCTTTTTTACATCAATAGTTTCTACGGCGCCGGTAAGTGTTGCCTTTTTTTGTACACCGTAACCCACCACTACTACCTCATCCAAACTACTGTTAGTAGGTGCCAGCTTAAAATCGGCATTCTTTTCGCCTTCTCTTAATGTTTTTTCCTGGTAATTATATCCCAGAAATTTAACACCGATAACAACGCTTTGCAAATTGGTTACTTTAATTGAATACTTGCCGTTTGCATCTGTAGCAGTAGATGCCATACTACCTTTAACCTGTACGGTTACGCCAGGCAGCGGCGCATTCTTTTCGTCCACAACAGTACCGGTAATGGTTCTGTTCTGGGCTTTTAGTACAGTGCTGAGCAGCAACAGTACTGAAAGTAAAAGGTAAATTTTTCTCATAAAAATTCTAAGTTAATTTAATTGGTACTTGATATAGATTGGTTGGTTTGTATATATTATTAATGGCCCATCCATTAATAATAATTTCTTATCCTTTCTGGGCCGATCTGTCTTTTATGCGTTGTTGCCATTCCTCTCCTGCTTTCTTCATATCATAGCCTTGTGCCGATAAATAATTATTTATTCTGCCTTTATATTTACCAAACCAGGCATGCTTTTTCTCTGATGATTCTGCATCTATAGCATGCTCACGCGCCTCAACCAACCATGCTTTTATTTGCACTTTTTGCGGATCAGTTAAATTGGGTAATTCATCAAGGTAGGCGTTATAGGTTAATGGTAATATTTTATAAGTCATTTCATCTTTTACCGCATCAACTTGCGGCGGTGTAAGCTCTGTGCCGAGTTTGGTTAAATAAGATGCATGTAATATATTCAACTGTTTATCAACGTTACTGTCAATTAAAGCTGTTTGCGTATTAGCAGTAGTTTTATCATCGGCATATTTTGTTTTTATATCCTTAACCTGTGCATTACGACTATCATGAATAGCGCTCAGGTTGCGATATTGGTTAACAACTATGTCTGTTACCCGTTTAAACTTTACAGAGTCAGTAATATTTAGTGCCGAAACTATTTTTTCAGCGCGCTTGGTTATCACCTGTGTATAATTCGCCTGCTCATCAGCAGGCGCAGTTTGCGCATTTGCAGATGATATACCCAGCGCCACTATCATTGTTATAAAAAAGTATTTTTTCATCGGTTTATTTAAATAAAATTGAATATATATTTTACGTAACCACACTGTTTTACCAGTTAGTATAATTGTATCAGCAACACTAATTAAGTTATCAATAACTATTAAAACTTAACCTGTTACAAAAAATATAATTTATTAGTTCGGTTTATATAAGTGCAGCAACTGTTATCAATAAAACAGACTACAATAACAAATATCAAGTAATAGTAATTGCTATTACTACCTGTATTTATCAACTTATTGTATGATATTATCATGGGATTAATTGTAATATATCACAACATCTTTACATGGTATTTTTAGGTTAATGCTTGATAACATTATTATTTTTTCTGTACATTTAAATTCTCAACCCAAATAGCCAGTAATAACCAGGTCAAGCAATTGATTCATTTTTTATTAGATTTAAGTTCAAAATGAAACCACATTTTCTCAAAGTTGATGTAAAACCGCAAAATTCGTTTAGCATCAGGCACGATATTTTACCCACTTTCAGGGGTATATGGCACTACCATCCTGAGTTGGAACTACACTATGTTATTAAAGGTGAAGGCGTGCGCTTTATTGGTGATAATATCAGCAACTTTTCTTCTGGAGAAATATTATTGCTGGGAGAAAAACTACCTCATTGCTGGCGTTGCAAAGAAGAATATTTTCAGCCAGATTCCGGGCTTAATGTAGAAGTGATAGTTATACACTTTTTACCCGATTGCCTGGGCCGTTATATGCTTAATTTGCCTGAGGCCTATCTGTTACCAAAACTGTTTGAAAAAGCCAAAAATGGTATAATAGTTAACGGCCCCGCCAAGGAGGAACTGAAGCGTTTAATGCACCGTGCCGTAAATGCCAATAACCTCGACCGCATTATAGTATTACTTTCCATACTTAAGGTATTAGCCGAAAATGACGATTTTGAACATATCACATTATCGCATAATGAGTTTCACCAGTCGAATGAATCGGATACTATTCGCCTGAATAAGGTTTGCGCCTACACATTAACAAACTACAAAAAGGAAATAAGTTTGAATGAAATAGCAGCTATCGGCAATTTAAGTGTAACCTCTTTTTGCCGATATTTTAAGTTAATGACGAAAAAAACGTACTCTGATTTCTTAACGGAGATCCGCATAAGCCATGCCTGTCGCTTTTTAATTGAAGATAAGCTGCCTACTGAGGTACTTTGTTTTGAGTGTGGCTTTAACAATATATCTAATTTCTACCGTCACTTTAAAAAAGTAACAAACATGACGCCGCTTGAATATAAAAGGAGATATTTAAAAGGGCAGGCCCCACAAGTAGCACAAAGCGCTTAATTATTATTTTAAGTTTAAAGCTAAACTTGCAGACTGCAAGCCATTTGCCTGCGCGTAAACAATAGCAGTACCCCTACTCTTTTTTGCTTTTGCTATTAATAAACACATACCATGGAATGCTTTACGATGGTTTGTCTTAAACGATTCCATACTTATTTGTGAGCCGTTATCCGTTCCGGCAATTTGTGCCGCACCTGTAATTTTAAAGTTGACAAGGTTGTCGGCATCCGGCACCATATTCCCATTAGCATCTAATACCTTTACTGTTATAAATGACAGGTCTTTCCCATCTGCATTTATAGATCTGCGATCTGCCAATAATTCAATTTTTGCGGGAGCACCCGCGGTATGTTCTTCTTCAATTAATACAATCTTTCCGTTTTTGCGGGATACGATCTTTAGTGTACCCGGTTCAAACTTTACCTTCCAGCTTACGTGGAGATCATCATTGTGTTTTGTTTTTACGCCTAATGATCGCCCGTTTAAGAATAGCTCCACTTCATCGGCCTGACTGTAATAGGCCCAAACATCAATTAATTGACCGGATTTCCAGTTCCAATGCGGCAACAGGTGTAAAACAGGTTTGTTTGTCCACTCGCTTTGGTACATGTAGTAAACATCTTTCGGGAATCCGGCCAGATCAACAATACCGAAATAAGAGCTGCGTGCGGGCCATGGATATGGTGTTGGTTCGCCGATGTAATCAAAGCCAGTCCAGATGAACAATCCCGACAGGAAATCATATTTTTTGATGATCTTCCAGGTTTCTTCATGTGTTGATCCCCAATAAGCCGTTACATCATCATAAGCGGTAACTGCAAACTCCGAATTGCCTTGTTTAAATGGAATTTTTGAGCTTTGCGGCCAATGGCGAGTAGTATCAGTTGGCGTATCATAAAACCCACGTGTTTCCAGCGCCGACATGGTTTCGGTAGCTATAAATTTCTGATTGGGGTAATTTTTAGGAAAATCAGCATACACCTCCTGATGATAATTCAATCCTACCAGATCCAATGCGCCTGACTGATAAATAAAGTTTTTCTTTGGATCAGATTCACTTAATGCCGAGGTAACCGGACGGGTATTATCAATATTCTTCACAATTTTCACCAGTTCGCGTGCTATGGTAATGCCTGAACTATCAAACTGCTCCCTGATTTCGTTCCCTATGCTCCAGATAAAAACAGAGGGGTGGTTACGATCACGTAAGATCTGATCTTCCAGGTCACGCTTATGCCATAGTGCCCAATCCTCATGGTAATTGTGTTTGGTTTTCTTTTTGGCCCACATATCAAAGGCTTCATCCATCACTAAAAAGCCCATTTTATCGCACAGATCTAAGAATTCAGGCGCAGGTGGATTATGTGAGGTACGGATAGCATTACAACCCATATCCTTTAAAATTTGTAGCTGTCGTTCTATTGCACGGGTATTGATCGCAGCACCTAAAGCGCCCAAATCATGGTGCATACAAACGCCTTTGATTTTCATGGATATGCCGTTTAAAGAAAATCCTTTTTGAGCATCAAACTCAAATGACCGGATCCCGGTATTAACCGCAATATTATCTAATACCTTATCAACCTGAACTATTTGCAGCGATACTTTATATAGATACGGATGATCCACAGACCACAATTGGGGGTTTTTGATATTCAAATTGTATGCAATAGTTGCCGTATCATTTGTGCCTTTAATTGCTGAAAGATCAGAAGCCGTCACTTCACCCTTTTCATTATAAATTGTAGTTTTCAGGCTGAGGTTATTATCTGAATGAGTTATTGTTGTGCTTATATGTAAAGTTGCATTATTATTTGTGATCTGCGGTGTGGTAATAAAAGTGAACCATTTGGTGAAACAGGTTTTATTCACCGTAGTGAGCCATACATTGCGGTATATACCCGAACCGCTGTACCAGCGTGAGTTAGGCTGATCAGAATTATCAACCTTAACGGCTATTACATTATCCTTATCACCGAAATTTAAATATGGTGTAAGATCATAGCTGAATGAAATATAACCATTCGGCCTTTTGCCAAGATAGTGACCATTAATCCACACTTCGGAATTACGGTAAACGCCATCAAAATCAATAAATATGTTTTTGTTTTTTGAGGCTGATGGAACCTTAAATGTTTTACGGTACCAGCCAATACCAGCAGGTAAACCACCTTCGCCTGGTGTTGTGGGATTTTTTTCGTTGAAACTGCCTTCTATGCTCCAATCGTGGGGCAGATCGAGCTTGCGCCATTTGCTGTCGTTAAATGCAGGCTGTTTGGCAAGACTGTCGTCGCCCAGCATGAACTTCCAGTTGCTATCGAAACTTTCGGTTTTACGTGGCGATTGTGCTGATGCATTATTACAACACAATATACTTAAAACCAAGCAAATGAACAACAGTCGCATAGCTTACTTTTTAACTTTTACCGGCGGTGCTACAAAATTCACTTCACTTTTACCCATGTCTTTTGATGTGGCTACAGCTATACCTCTTTGTTGTGTTTTATCAACCGCGCAATAGAAATGATAGACCACGCCTTTCCATTTCACCACGTATGATTTATGCGCAAATTCGTTATCAAATGGCTCGGATGCCTGGATGAGTTTTGCGCCAGTCCAGTCTGTCCAATGCGCCAGATCATACGAACAGGCAAAACGATTAAACACCCCTCCCGGACCAGTTTTCCAGAACGCGCCGAAATAGAACATCACGTACACATTGCCGATCTTTTGAATATCCGGATCGCCGGTTATGCCGGGGCCGTGGTTTAGTACAGGTTCTTTTCCATAGCGTGCCCAGTGCACCATATCGTCAGAAGTAGCCATCCCAATACGTTCGGCACCTCGTTTTTTATCCACACTATCGCCATTGGCATTATAATACATCACAAATTGATGACCTGTAAGCTTAGACTTATCCCAGATCACCGTTTCCTTATATTGCGTATGGTTATCCCACCAGGAAACATCTTTATCAAGCACAGACAGCACAGGATGATCTAAACGGGTCCATTCATGCGCAATAGTCGGGTCCTGATCGGTGTAAGCCATTCCTATGGAAAGTATTCCTTTTTCATAGCCACGATCATGCCCGCCGAAATATGACATCCAATATTTGCCATTATATTTTTGCAGCTCATAGCTTCCACCCCATTTGGTATCAATCAAGGCCGGGTAACCCGCTTTTTGGTTATTATCCCAATTAGTAGTATCGGAGAATGACATAAGCCTGCCTGTGGTTTCCCAATGCAAAAGATCTTTACTATTACCCAGCCAGGTTTCATATCCGCGCCCATTGAAAATAATATAGGTCATGAACCACTTACTGCCTTTGCGGAACACGGTTGGGCAATCTACCTTTTTTGAATTATCAGCAGGAACAACAACCAAACCGTATTTGTATGGCGTTTTCACCTGGTCGTAAACCTGTTGCATTACATTATCTGGCACTTTGTTGATATCGGATTGTGCCTTAACACTGCCTAATCCGGCTATGCCAATAAGTGTAGTTAATATGATTTGTTTAAGTTTCATACAAGAAATTTTTCTATTTAGCTGCAATAAAATGATAGATACCTGAACCCGTTTTTATTAAAGCCTTACCATCCCTATAACCTAAAAGCTGCGATTTATTAACCGGTTTCCCATCTTCAATAATTGCTGTACCGGGTTTAGCCGGCAGATATATTACAGCGGTTGTGTTTGCCGGTATTTGAACAGTTAGCTCAAATTTTCCTGAAGCTTTTTTCCAATCCGTGGCTATAGTGCCATAAGGTGATTCATAGCTTGCTTTTGCATAAGTTACATCACCAACGGGCTCGGGCCTTATTTCAATTTTATTCATGGCGATGGCACCTGGTGCAGAGCGGATACCGGCTAAACCACTGTAAAACCATTCCATAATATGGCCCAGCATAAAGTGGTTGTTTGATACCTGCGGCAAAGCTCCCCATGATTCTGTTAATGCTGTTGCCCCATGTGCCAGTTGGTAACCATATCCCGGCACATCCGAGCGACTGTTCATATCAAAGATCACATCTGATCGCCCGGCATCATCCAATGCACGCAACAGGTAACGAAAACCGATATCACCAGCGGTAAGACTGTTGCCATGATCTTTGAGTTCCTTTACAATATTATTAATAACAACGGCTTTATCCTGTGGCTCAACCAAACCCATGTATACCGATATCGAATTTGCTGTTTGGCTGCCTGTACCATATTCTTTGGTTTGCGTGTTAAAAAATGCTTTATTGTAAGCTTGCTTTACTTGCGTTGCCAAAGCGTTATACGCTGCAACATCCTGCGTTTTACCTAACAGCTTTGCCACTTTAGCTATAATATCCAAATCATAATAATAGAAAGCAGTTGCCGTAATACCCTTTGGTGTTTGCTGAGAATAGCCCGGCGCTTTAGGCCCCTGATCGTACCAATCGCCGAGACCTTCTGTCAGGATATGATGATCCGCTTTTGTACCTAAGTAATCGGCATAGCGTTTCATCATGTCGTAACTATTGGCAAGTACATCTTTATCTCCATACCACTCATAAACATACCAGGGTAAAATAATGCCGTTGCTACCCCATTCAGGTGAGTCGCGAAAAGGTTCGTCGAACCGGGTAAACTCAGGTGCTATCTCGGGAATCAAACCTTCTGGTGTTTGTGCCAGTTTCATATCGTTGATACACTTTAGTGCCAGCCGATGGATGTCATAATTATAGCGCAGCGAACTGCCCACTAAATGCGCTTCTTCCAGCCATCCCAATTTTTCGCGGTGCGGGCAATCGGTAAACAGGCTTGCCATATTACTTTTCATGGCCCAGTCTATCAGCTTAAAAGTGCGGTTAAAGAGAGCATTTGAACAGCTAAAACTCCCAACTGTAGCAGCAGAGTTTCGTGTATGCAAACCTTTTATCGCCAACAAAACTGGCGATTGATTTGGGTTAGCTTCGCCTTGTGGAACAGCGCCTTCTACCTGCAAATACCTGAAACCATAATAAGTAAATTGCGGATGCCATGTTTCGGGACCACCGCCTTTTAAAATGTAGTTATAGTAATGCGTTTTACCTGATCCGGTTTGATTGGCGCTGCCATCGGGGTGGATCAATTCAGCTGGCGTAATCCTAACCGTATCTCCTTTTTTACCCTGAACTGTAATTTGCGGTATGCCCGATGCATTTTGCCCAAGATCATAAACCCAAGTGCCATTGCCTATATTTTTTTTGCTGACGGGTGTAAATTCCTGCATCACTTTCAGCGGATCGGCAGCTTGTGCATTTAGTTGCGGAGAACCTGTTACAGCAACTGCATTTTGCCATTTTGTATCGTCGAAACTAACGGTGTTCCAACCGGATTGCTCCAGGTTAGCATTATAATCCTCTCCGCCATAAATACTGGTAAAAACTATAGGGCCGGGAGCCGTTTTCCAGCTTTCATCGCTTATCAAATTGCTTACCGAGCCATCTTTATATTCAATTACCAACCGACATATCATTTTAGGATAACCGTAAGCGCCTGTCATTTTTCGGTAACGCCTATCCCTTGGAATGTAGTAGAAGCCGTTGCCGAGCATTACGCCCAGCGCGTTAGTGCCTTGCACCAATTTATCAGTCAGATCAAACGGTACGTATAGCGCCTGCTTATCGTACTGTGTCCATCCGGGATCGAGGAAATGATCACCTACTTTATTGCCGTTCAGGCTCATATCAAAATGGCCCAATCCGCAGATGTACATCGTGGCCTTTTTCACAGGCTTGTTAACAGTAAAAGTTTTACGCAGAAGCGGTAGCACATCATTAGCAGGCGGCAAGCCTTTGTGGCCCTTACCTGCTGCAAAAGGCACAATGCGCATCGAATCGGGCATTTGTGCGTAGGCTATCCATTTAGCGCCTACCCAATCGGTTGGTTTCAGCAAGCCCAGTTGCCATTTTGCGGTTTCGCTCCATGCTGAAACACGCTGATGATTATTCCACACCATCACCTTCCAGTAATACGTTTTGGCTGATATAAGCGATTTGCCTGCATAAGTTACCTCGATTGATGCTGTTGAGTTGATACGTTTTGAATCCCAGATATTGCCGATGTTTTTATCCAAACTTTCGGCATTATCACTAACCAAAACATGGTAAGCCGATTGCATAGTATTTCGCCAGGCTGATTGCAATTGCCAGCTTAATTTGGGTGATATTGCTTCAACACCCATAGGGTCGCTCTTATACTCGCATTGCAAATTAGCTACCTTCAGCGTTTGTGCAAACACCTGTAAGGGAAGCAGCAAAAACAGCAAATAAAATCTTTTCATTTAGCTATAATTTTAGCAGTATTACTGCATTTCAAATCCTGATATAATTAAACCCTCCGCATCCACAGCGGTTAATATAACCTTATAATTCCCGGCGTTTATACTACTGCCGGTAGTAGTGTTAACTGTACCCGATTTACCCTTTAACAGTGGTTTAAAACTTAATATTTCGGTTTTCATTACAATACCATCGGCAGCCTGTAATTCTATATTAACCGTGTATGTTTTATCACTTGTATTGTAATATTTGAACCGCAAGGCATAGGTATCAGCAACGCCAGGCGTGATACCTAATATAACTTTACCGCCTGATGTTTTTATAAAACGGATAATTTTTTTCTTATCTAACGTATCTTGAACAGTACCATCACCCTGCAAAATAGCATTTGTAACGCCATAATTTACGCTTCGTTTCAGGTCGGTTGCGGGTTCAAGCGTTGTAACCGGCAGCACAGCTACTGTATAGTTTTGTCCATCGCTATAAGCACCTAAAACAATGTTTGACTTAGTTGCAAACTTCTTTTTATACAGTGCAAAATTAGTCCCGCTATTCTCATCTGTTTGTATAGATAAGCCAGTCGGTAAATAATCCTTTAACCATTCCGGGCGGTTTTCAGGCTTAACATTCATAGCTACATAAACATCACTCGAGGCAGCAAGGGTAAAACTTGCACCTGTTGGTTTTGTAGTCGATGTTCTTATCCAATCAGCCCCATACAATACGGGCGGTAATTGACTAAAGCGAACATCGACATCCGCATAAACCCGCTGCCCAATATCCAGCCATGATTGTACCGACCATTTGGCTTGTTTATCTGTTTTAAGATTTGTTATTACCCCACCGGATGAAGCCGCAGACACAACCTTATGATCAAGCGTACTTATCGCGATAGCAGAAATAATGGCCTCCCCAGCCGCTGTATGTGGGAATGAGATTTGCAATTGCCCGCCAGTTATATGCATTGTAACGGTTTTTTTAAGGGCATTATCAGTACCCGCTTCTTTCCAGATATCCAAATCCTTAATTACAACTTTTTTATTAACTGCCACATCAAATATCCGCCAGCCTGTGCAATCCATACCGCCGCCTACACCATACCAGGGTTCGGTAAAATATAGTTCAACTTTATAATCTCCGTCGGGTACGGGGAAGTTATATTTAAGCTTATCCATTCCAAACCTGTACGATTGAAATAATTGAGCATCCTCCGTCGACTTTATCAGATCGAATGTACGTTGCTGACTGCCAAAGAATGCCGGCATTCCTGCGTAATCATCCGTCCACGAGGTTGAGCCCCATGTATTTTTGTTGGTTTGGTGTACATCTGCCATCCATAAATTGTCTTGCTTGTCGGTGTAATCCGGTCCGCCGCAATTAACGCGATACAGGTATTTATATCTGGCTGCCGGCTTTAAGATTGATGAATTTGATTGAGTTAGCACATTCAAATGTGGTGCATTGGGCAGATGATTTAAAACGATATAATCCTGCGCTACAGCCTTGTCATTTACATAACCAACCGCATACAACACATTGTATTTAATATCCGCACCATCCCATTGAAAATGTGTACCAACACCTTGCCTTGTTTTTTTACCCAGCGAAACAGTTTTCATATCATTAAATAGCTCTACCTCGTCACAATTGGAGTATACACTGATGCTATCCTTTTTGCCCGGCTTTAACCACCTGTTGGGCCAGGTATGGGATACGATGTACACCATTGGCTCCTTCAGCTTATCGGCATAATTTGCACGGTACATATAAAAGGCATCCAGTGGTTGCCCCCAAACAGTAAACAGACCTTTGTAATTAACAGGGCCTACCCGGTCAAGCTCTCGCTCGCCTTCGCCGCCTTGTACCCTGCCCGGGTTTTCGTGCGAGTATAATAACCACATGAATTGCCCGGCCGCGTTTTGCTTGGCTGACTCTGCTAAACGCACTTTGGTTTCGAGCAATTGGCTCATGCGGTCCTCACTTAAAATATTTGTTTGATTGAATGGGCCTTCAGTGTGCAGGCCGATACTGCGCCATGCGCCGTATTCACCTACCAAAATGTCTTTTTGCAGGTCCTGCGCATAATCCAAAGGATTACCGCCATAGGTACCCGACCAGTTTTGCGGCACATCCCAATCGGTGCCCCTGCCGCCATTACAGGTAGTTATTTTTCTTTGGCTTGATGCGGTAGGGTCGAGACTGCGGATGATCGCTGAACATTCTTTTGCAAAATCTTCCGGCAAACGGCTTTCGTTCTGCAATCCCCATAAAATTACTGACGGACTGTTTCGGCGCTCCTTTACCCAATCGCGCAGCAAAACCTTGTAGTTTTCCCTAAACTCCGGTGTATCATACCAAATATGCGCCGAATACTGCGGCCACCAGAGTATGCCCAGTTTGTCCCAGTATTTTTGATATTCGAGATTATGCGGTTGGTGCGCATCGCGAAAAGCATTAAATCCTGCCGACCTTAATTGCATTACCCTCGCTTTAATCTCCTGATTACTGAATGCCGCACTGTTGCCCATCAGGTGTTCGTATTCGGCTATACCGTTGATAAATACGGGCTTGCCGTTCAGATAAAATCGGCTATCGCCATTGTTACGACCAATAGGCCAGCTGATCCAGCGGATACCATAAGGAATTGAAGTTTGATCAACTATTTTGTCGTTAACGATCACTTGCGCTATAACCGTGTATAAATACGGATCAGCCAACGACCATAAATGCACCTGTTTAATTTGCGGCATCACCTGCTTAGCAATATTTGTTTCACCTGCTTCGAACTTTAATTCAGACTTAGTTTGGGCTACTACATTTCCTTTTGCATCGATAAGCTTATTTACAACAGTGGCTTTTGCTGGCGCAGATGTATAATTCTTAACCTCGGTTTGTAAATTCAAGGAGGCCGATCTTTCAGAAACTGTAGTATCATTCCATACATGGATGCCAAAAGGTTCTATCCTTATGGCATCGGTAACTATTAAATGTACCGGCCTGAAAATACCCATAGGTTGCGATCCTTCAGAAAACCCGGGGTCATCCGAACAACCACCGCATACCCAAGGGAGGTCTTTGATGAATACCGGGTGATCCGCGCGGACGCATAACAGGTTATTGCCTGTTTTAATGGCGTTGGTAATATCAATAGTAAAAGTAGTGCGCCCACCTGCATGGTAACCAACCTGTATACCATTTAACCAAACTGTAGCGTATGAGCCTACCCCTTCAAACCATAAAAAATAACGTTTACCTGGTTGGCGGTGGGCGGTAGTAAATACCTTACGATACCAGGCATAACCATGAAGATTGCCATGTTTTAAGCGGCGATATCCTCCGTAAGTATCCCAATTATGCGGCACATCAACAGTTAGCCAGTTTTTGTCGGGAAAGCTTACTTTTTCAAATCCTTTGTAGGCGTTAATATCTTTTTCGTTGGCAATGGTACGCCAGTTACTGTTTAATAATATTTCCTGGCGGATATTTTGCTGCGCGATGGCAGGTTTACTTATAAAAAGTAAAACGACAATTATAAAAAGCATAAAAACCGGCTGACGACTCAGCCGGGATCTGTAAGATCTGTCTACTTTATGCTTCCTCATTACACTTTACTCAAAAAACCATTAAAATGGTATGTCTTACCTTTTTGTGTATTAAAACTGATTGTTTTATCATGATACCGAAGTTTGCAAACACCACCTGCTTTGGATGTTAGCTCTACATTTTGTAACTGCCCTTTATTCCATCTAAAATTCAGCACAAAGCCACCACGGGCGCAGATGCCTTTTACATTACCATTAGGCAAAGCAGAAGGCAAGGCCGGCAATATTTCAATTGTATTGCCCTGACTTTGCAACAGCATTTCCGCTAATCCGGCTGCGCCGCCAAAGTTTCCATCTATCTGAAATGGCGGGTGGGCATCAAACAAATTATGGTATACTCCTCCTTTTTCCTTACCTGAGCTTACATCAGCCGGAGAGAGCAGCATGTCAAATAACCGCATGGCATGATCGCCGTCCTTTAACCGTGCCCATAAATTCACTTTCCAGGCAATGCTCCAGCCTGTGCCTTCATCCCCACGGTAAATTAAAGACTGGCGGCCAGCTTTCATCAGCCCGGGTGTATCCCAAGTAATATCAGTCCCCGGATAAATACCCCACATGTGCGATACATGGCGGTGTGTGTCAGCCGTATCATCCTTATCTTCCATCCATTCCTGTAATTGTCCGTGGCTGCCTATTTTATTAGGCGCGATTTGCGCGTACATCGTTTTCAACGTATCGCTGAACTTTTGATCGATGCCTAATGCAGCAGCGGCTTGTATGGTGTTCTTAAACAAATCACGGATAATCTGGTGATCCATAGTTGGCCCGGCAACCAAGCCGCCATGCTCTGGCGAGTTTGATGGTGTGCTGATGAAGTACCCTGTTTTAGGATCTCTGGTTAAGAAATGAACGAAGAACTCTGCTGCACCCTTCATATCGGGATAAGCCCTATCCCGAAGGAAAACTTTATCCTCAGTAAATAAATAATGCTCCCATAGCTGATGGCATAGCCAGGCACCGCCGCTTACCCAAATACCATGCGTTGATGAATTTACGGGTGCTGTACCGCGCCACAGATCGGTATTATGGTGCAAAACCCAGCCGGATGCGTCATAGTGTTCTTTGGCTGTGGTTTTTCCGGCTTGTGCGAGGTCGTCAACCATATTAAAGAACGGCTCGCTGCATGCTGAAAGGTTCAGTTCTTCAGCAGGCCAGTAGTTCATTTCGAGGTTAATATTGGTTGTAAATTTACTGCCCCAAGGTGGAGTAAGCAAATCGTTCCACAAACCCTGCAAATTTGCGGGTTGACCTCCTGCACGGGATGATGAGATCAATAAATAACGACCATACTGCACATAAAGTGCTATCAAAGCCGGATCGGCAGTATTGTTAAAAGCCAGTATCCGCTTATCAGTTGGCAAAGTGTCATTTGTAGAAGTGCCTAAATTGAGAGCAAACCTGTTAAAGTAGCTTGTATAATCCCTGATATGCGCCGCTTTTATAACTGCATAACTTTTACCGCCGAGCTTAGCTATCTTATTTTTACAAATAGCATCAGGATCACCTGATACATCATGATAATTTTTAAAGCTGGTTGCTGCTGTTAGGTAAAGTGCTGCCTCATTGGCGTTGGTGATGGTAATACTATTAGAATCTACATCAACCTTCCCCCCTGTTGCAACTGCATGCAAATAGCTTACTCCTTTTAACACCCCATCGTTTACTTTGAGTGAGAGTGCTAATGTGTTGTTATCAACTTTATAGATGTTATAGGATCGTTGCAAGGTTTTAAGGATTGCTTTAAAACTGATATTGCCGGGTTTGCTGGCGGTTAAGTGTATAGCGATTACATGATCAGGAGCGCTTGCAAAATACTCACGTGAATAGGCAATGCCGTTGGCATTGTAAATTACATGTGCTGTAGCGGTACTCAGGTCAAGGTCGCGGGTGTAATTTGATACCGTTTGTTTAGGGAATTGCAAATAAACATCGCCGAATGGCTGGTAATCGGCATTGTAACGTGGATATGCGGGTGGCTGATCATTTTGCAACCAATATTTCCATAATGGTTTTAGTACGATGCTGTTTTGTGGTGAATCCTTTGGATAGATGGCAGGCTTTTCTTTTGCAGAAGTTAGTCCCCCTTTATCATAAAAATTAAGCACTTGTATAGCAATGGTATTTTTACCCGGATGCAGCAATCCTGCCGGGATAAGATATTTGCGATTGGTGGTATTATTAGCTGTGCCCACCAGTTTGCCGTTTACATAGGTAAAATCAATATCACGGACACGGCCCAGGTTCAGTTCCAGGTCTTTACCTACCAAGTTAGCAGGCAGATCGAAATTATTTCGCAGCCATACTGCCCCATCAAGCCCTTCAAAACCTGCGGAAGTTTCCCAGCCGTTTGCTTCAGGTTGGGTGATGGTTTTCCATTTGCTGTCATCAAATTCAGCGGTCGATGCAGATGTATCCAAACGCACTTTCTTATACCACGCGATTGAATCAGCCATATAAGTAAGTTCGTGGCTCTTCATCCCCATAAAATGTTCCTGGGCGATGGATTCAGCTTCGGCTTGTTTGCCTTCAGTCAGCAATTTGCGTATGATGGGTAGATATTTTGAAGCACCTTCCCTCGCGTATTCCCGCGGGCCGCCTGTCCATAAGGTTTGCTCGTTAAATTGGATATGGTCTTCATCAACCCCGCCAAATAACATGGCACCTGATCTGCCATTACCTATGGGCAATGCGTCAGTCCATTTTACAGCAGGTTGATGATACCAAAGCTTTAGATTGGCTTGGGAGAAAGACAATTCCGGATCACTTATCGCCAATAAAATTCCCGTCGCAATTAGTAATGCTTTGATAGCTGTTATTTTTATTTTTGCTCTCATCCAAATCAGTTAAACAGCCATCTTAAATCCCTGATATTACCTTCGTTACTTAAACCGGCATCATAAATCGGGATGCGAGCATTATCGTCAACGAAACCTAAAATTAAACAAGCTCCTTTACCTAAATTTAGCGTGTTAGTACCCGCTTTGAAGGTGTAAGTGTGCACATTTACCGGTGGCAGGCCTTCAATCTGTATAGCATTGGCTATCTTAATATCAGCCTGACCATAATCATTAGCGCTGGCATCGGTTTCCAACTGTGGTTCCTGCAAATATTGCGGGGCTTTATTGGCGAAATAACCCACCAACACTTTTACCGGGTTTGCATTGGTAAACGTTAGGATAGTGCCATCCGTTTCCTGTTTGGCTTTTAACATTTTAATGCCTTTTAACCCTGCCAATTCGGGTGCTATATTTTTAATGGTACCTACTGAATCAGCATACACCTGGCTACCTGCTACTAGTTTATAAGTATCAGCAGTTAAAGTTACCTGTGCATCAACCAATTGAATTTTCTCTGCCTGTTTTGCTGTGGCCTGCGGCGATTTTAGTGAGTCGATATTCTTTTTGAAATTGTTAAGCTCGCGCTGATAATAAGGCAACAGTTCAACCCATGTCTTGTTTTTACCATCATTGCCCCCAACCGGAATTTTGCGCTGTTTGGTTTGCATGCTGTTGGCATACAAATAAGTGCTTTTGGTGAGGTCAACCAGTTTCAGGTAATAATCAAGACTGGTTTGCAATTCAGGCAAGGCTTTTTCAAGGTCGCCTATGTTGTTAGAGTATTTGTAGCGTAAAACCAATAGTGCAGCATTTACCTTGTGGGCATAGCTGTTTGCCATGGCGTTGTAGCAATACATATCGTTTTTAATGCGCTTAAATTCTGCTGTGTTTGCAGTAATACCTTTTTCAGCTTTGTCAATTGCTTCAACCGAGTTACGGCCTTCTTCAATAATATCATTAACTACTTGTACAGGAGTTTCACCTGTATGTGGCTCATGTTTCCATTCTTTGGCGGCGTATTCGCCTAGCATTTCACCTTCGGGCCCTTCGGAATTATAGAGCAATGAGAATAAGCCATATTTTTCAGGATCGACGAGTTCGCTCATCAGCATACCCAATGTCATGGTTTGGCGGTTCCCATCAGTTATACCAAAGCGCCTTAATATCTTTGGAGCGATCTCGCCGGATTGCTCGTAGGCCTCCAAGATATTTTTACCTTGTTCAGCATCACAGCCATACATTTCCGCCAATTGTCGCGACCAGTATTTTACTTCTTCGGCCCTGTCCCTATGGCAATTCCATGAATAGCGCGCCCACTCCTTGTACCAGATCCAGTCTCTGTCCATCTCCAGCAATCGCGGCGAGGTATTATCAGCTGTATAAGGCCAATCCCAGTACGATGATTCCGGGTAGATATGTAAACCATTGGAATGATAAACATTATGCATAGCCAGCACACACTTTTGTATGAAATCAGCCGAGCCATACCTGAAAGGTTCCAGATTAGCCAGGATGTGTACGTTTTCAATCTGCACTGTACCAAGGCTGCTCAATGTTCTGTGCAACTCTGCCCACGGGCCGTGTGGTGTGTAGGTAGTTAATGCCTCTCCATTATATTTGGCCATAGTATACAGGTTGTTATATAATGGCTTTGCATATTTCATATCTGCAGGTGCATCTGTATCATGCGCACGCAGTACTATTGGCGGTTCATCGGTGCGACCTGATGCTTTTAAGCCATCTTTAACACCCGGAATTATGGTCTTTGTAAACCAGTCGATATCGTCCTGCCCCACGCCTTCCATCGCTTCGCCCAATGTAAGCATTAACCCCACATTTGGATATTTTTGTACAAATGCCGCGATGGATTTACGGGTATAATCAGCAATAATGGGTATGATATGACGATTACGGTCCTGCGTTTTCAAGTGATTATGATCGGCAAAAGGTTTTGATACGATGATATTATAAAAACCCTGTAACACCCATATCCCTCTTTTATCAGCCTCACGGGTGAGGAAGTTGTACATATCCACATTTTTTTGATAGATGGCCTCGTCAACCTCCAAAGCATACGGGTAATCCTTTACCTTAACCAGCGATGCAAACGGATGGCCACTCCATAAATACAGGGAATTCATACGGTTTTGAGCCATTGAATCCAGGTAACGCAGCCATAAGGTTTTATCATAAAACCATGGGAAATTTTCAGGAGTATACGGATATTCATAAGTACCACGGCCGGGCAGAAGTTCCGGTTTTTGTATGCCGATGCAGGCACCACGCAGTACCATTTCAGGCTGATCGACTATACTGATATTTGCAGGTAATTTATGGTTGGCCTTTAGTTCATCTGCCAGTTCAAGGCAGCCATACATAGCTCCTGAATTATCAGCACCTGCTATAATAATATTATTGGCTGATGTGTTGATAGCAAAGCCTTCTTTACCGGGAGTTTTTGTAAGATGGATATGCCCTGCCGTGTACCAATTTTTAACGTAAGCATCTTTTAACAAGCCTACGATGACATTTTCGCTATGATTATTTGTTGTAGATTTAATACTTACAGCATAGCCATCTGCTTTTAATTGCAGCTCCAGTTTTTGAACGCCATATTTAACACGCTCATGCGCTGTTGGAGAAATTACTATAGTAATAGCTTTTGGTGGCGGTATACTTGCGGCATCACAAACAGAAGCACTCAAAAACAGGGTACAGTAAACAACTAAAAATTTAATCCTAAAACGACAGGCAGAACAACTCATTGATGATAAGATTGTGCAAATATTAAAAGCAATTACAAAAAGTTGCAGTATTTGATATATAACTGAACTTAGGTAAAATATAATTGATGGTTTTTACTAAACAGTCAAATCTATCCCTACTCAGTCAATAAATCCTGCCCGTTATTTTCAATATATTGTACTATCTTATCATTAACGATTTTGTTACCATATTCAGGATTTCAATGTAGTGGTTATGTGTTTAAGTTCGGTGCCGTGATATATGATCTTACCATCGGCATAAATAAAGAAGCCTGCCCCATGATGATATTTAGCTCCCGTTTTGTCCCATACAATGCTGATAATATGCCCGTGATAAGCCACGTTATCCAAACAAAACCATGCCCATTGATCTTGCGGGATCAGCGGGAAAACTTCCAGTATATTGTCGGCGCGCGGTTTTAATCCTACAAGATCACTGATCACCAGATCGCAAAAACCGGAGTGGTTGTAATAACTGCTGCGCGGGTTATCGCCTTTGAGCCAGTAGCCCGTCTTTTCATCCTGGTACTCGCCCAAGTATGGCACACCACGTTTAATGTGCGATAGAGCATATTTATGAAACTCATCATAAAAAACCTTAGCCGACATATTATTTTGATTGGTGTAATTAGTCAATAAATTACCCAGCGCTTTAAGCGTTTGCGTTGTGGCAAAAGGCCATATAGCTCCATCCCATTCGCAGCCATGCCCTGTTCCGTGGGTGCGGAATAAAGGATGACGCCGCTCAGCAGTGGTTATCCCCCATGGCGCATCAAAACCTTTAGTATCTGTTAACTGATCCCATTGTTCGGCATATTTCGCATTATCATCAGGCAGGTTAAAGTACCATGGAATAAAGCCCAATTCTTCTCGGGCATTGGCAAATTTACCATCGGGCTTCTTTACCTCGAAAAATTTGGCGCTATCGTCCCATAAACTATCCTGCACCAATTTTTTAAGCTCCGTTGCCTTTTGCTGATATTTTGTTTGTAAGGTATCGTTGCCCGCTATAATAGCCATCTTAGCTAAAGCATTGGCGTTGCCGTACATATAGCTATTGATGGTCGGTCGTACATTTTTAACTTTTCTGCCGCCGCTGATAGATTCTTCCATCGCATCTTTTACATCAAATTGCCAGTATAATTTACAGGCAAGCTGGTGTTCTTTTTCCCATTGATTATAATCATTATTTAATGCAGGCAATGCTTGCTTTATAAATGCTTTATCAGGGTTGGTGAGGTAAAAGTTGTACACCGCATCATCCAGCCAGCTGCTAAAGGCATGCAGGTGTGGTTTGGCCTGTTTCGGGTCATCAAACAGCCAAAAATTGATATAGCCTTTTATATATTCCTGATCGCGCAGCCAGCGGCCTTCATAAATCTGGTGCCCCAAGGCGCTGCTTACTGTATTGTACTCACCGGCCCAGTTTACATTGGTGATGAACTCGGTAAAAACAAAACCATCAGGGGTTTTAACCAGGTGTTTGCGGAATGTCCACCAGCGGTAATAATAGATCTTTTCAATGGCTGAATCCGGGCACTCAAAAAGTGGCACGTTGGCTGCGAGCCACCCATAGGCATCATCATTAGTAATATAATTCTTTACCGTTTCGGTATCGATGGAATTGAAGTAATTGGTGTAAGTTTTCACTTTATCCGTACTCAACAAATGCTTTTGTGCAAAGCAATTACTCCCTATTAATACACAAAACGTGAATACAATTAACTTAATTCTCATCTTCTCTATAGTTTTATAATGTATTCAATCAGCCTCAACCATGGCTTTAATTACACCTGTCGCAGGGTCAAGCCATTTACCAAAATCATCTTTTACCTGACCGAAAGCGGTGCGGTGTGTGATATATGTTTTAGCATCTACCAGTTCTTTTTTCATACAATCAATCACATATTCAAAATCTTTACGGGTAGCGTTACGGCTGCTCATCAGGGTCGATTCACGCTTATGAAACTCCGGGTGACTAAAACTAAAAGCCTCTTTCTGTAAACCGATTAGCACATATCGCCCACCATGGGCCAAATAGTTAATACCATCATTTATGGCCCTTAAATTTCCCGTAGCATCAATTACCACACTTGCCATATCGCCGCCGGTTATTGCCCTTACTTTTTCTACAGCATTTTCTTTTAGCGGATTTATGGTGTACTCAATATTTAACTCATGCCTGCAGAATTCTAACCGGTTATCGCTCACATCTATTACTATCACCTTTCCGCCTGCTATGCGTGCAAATTCCATTGTGCCCAAACCTATCGGGCCCGCGCCCATCACTAATACAAATTCACCCGGTCTTACATCCGCCCTGCGCACACCATGCGCTCCTATTGCTAATGGTTCTATTAAGGCCAGTTCGTCATAGCTTAAACCCGAGCCATGTACCAGCGAGTACGATGGCACACGTAAATACTCTACCATACCACCATCAATATGTACGCCGCAAACCTGTATATTAACACAGCAATTCGATTTGCCACTACGGCAGGCTATGCAGGTACCACAGTTAAAGTAAGGTATAAAGGTTACTGCTTCACCAACTGAAAAACCGGGTGCATTATCAAACTCTACCAATTCGCCTGAAAGCTCATGACCTAAAATGCGTGGATAGGTAAAATACGGCTGTGTACCATTAAAAGCATGCAGATCGGTACCGCAAATACCAATACGCTTAATCTTTATAATAGCGGTATTCTTCAGCAGTTCGGGCTTATCGCTCAATTTGTATTCAAAACTGCCCGGTGTAGTGCAAACTAAAGTGTTCATGAAGTTGATGATATTATAATTGGCTTGTATAGCTACGGTAAATTTATAGGTATTTATCCTTAAAAAGCAAGCTCATAGGCCATATACGCTAAGATTGTATATCACCTAGAAAAAATCCTATACAAAACCGCTTTATGTTGTGCGCATATTTGAAACCAGGATATTAACCTAAATACCCCGGCAAAAATTATAAGAAATGGCAATTGCACAAATTAATTTGAGCAGGCCTGCCTTTAACCATACTATTATAAACTAAAAATGAAGAGAAAACTCATTGCTTTATCCATCTTGTTGGGTGCATTAGGCAGTTATGAAACAGCACAAGCGCAATATCCGCGCGTTCCGATCCCCATGCAGAAAAAATCAGATTCCATTTATGATATTGAGAAGCATCGCTCCGACCTGGCATTTGAAAAAGCTATGCCTGCTATACAAAGAGATGAAAAAAATGGCAAGCCTTATATCCCATGGGCGGCAAAACCGTCTGACCTGCCGCAGGCTAAAATACCGGCATTTCCCGGTGCTGAGGGTGGCGGTATGTACTCATTTGGCGGCCGTGGCGGCAGAGTGATTGAAGTAACCAGTTTGGCTGATTACGGCCCGGGTACTTTACGCGATGCCTGTGAACAAGGCGGCGCACGTATTATAATATTTAACGTTGCCGGTATAATTCACCTGAGTCAACCAATTAGTATCCGCGCGCCTTACATCACCATTGAAGGTCAGAGTGCTCCAGGTGATGGTATTTGTATAGCAGGTGAATCTGTTTGGGTTGATACGCATGATGTGGTGGTAAGGTTTGTACGTTTCCGCAGGGGAGCAACCGATGTTACCCGCCGTGATGATGCCTTTGGTGGTAACCCGATAGGTAATATTATGATTGACCACGTATCAGGTAGCTGGGGACTGGATGAGGTAATGTCAATGTACCGCCACGTTTACAACCGCCAGGGCGGCAAGGGCGATAAATTACCTACGGTAAACATCACCATGCAAAATTGTATGTATGCTGAAGGACTGGATACTTATAACCACGCATTTGGCAGCACTCTTGGAGGTTTGAATAGTACATTTATACGTAATCTTTGGGCAAACAACATCAGCCGTAACCCATCGGTAGGCATGTATGGTGATTTTGGTTTTGCCAATAACGTGATCTTTAACTGGTGGGACCGCAGCGCCGATGGCGGTGACAACCAGTCGTTTTTCAATTTCATTAATAACTACTATAAACCGGGACCTATTACCGATATTAAGAAACCGGTTGGTCACCGGATATTAAAACCAGAATCGGGAAGATCACCTGAGAGCAGGGGCAAATTTGGCAGCGTATATGCCAATGGCAATATTATGGAGGGCGACGAAAAGGTAACCAAAGATAACTGGGACGGCGGGATACAGATTGGCGAAATGCCGGATGCCGGAAGATATACCGACAGCATTCGTGTAAATAAACCTTTCCCGATGGCACCGATAACGCTTATTTCGGCTAAACAAGCTTATGATTATGTTTTGGATAATGTGGGCTGTTTCCTGCCAAAAAGAGACCCTGTAGATACACGTATTATAAACGAAGTAAGAACAGGCAAAATAGTTTATGTTGAGGGTAGTGATAACAGTAACGGCAGCAAATGGGTTAAACACCGCTTGCCTGATTCATCCTACAAAAAAGGCATTATTACCGATATAGCACAGGTTGGCGGTTATCCTGAATATAAAGGAACTCCTTACAAGGACTCTGATCACGACGGGATACCTGATGCTTATGAAATTAAACATGGCCTTAACCCGCATGATGCCTCAGATGCAGCATTACCGGCAAAAAATGGTGGCGGCTATACCAATATTGAAGTTTACCTGAACAGTCTTGTACCACTTAGTTCGGTGATACCAGTTGGTTATAAAAATTAATTTTAAATCCATCCTAATACAAAACCCCGGTATGTTTTACACATCCGGGGTTTGTTTTATATGGGTTGATTAGGTAGATTCTACTGTATTTGAATAGCCCCTTCAAATGTTTTCTTAGTTTTCTGTGGTGAAAAGGAAGCCATAAACTCTTCAGCCTTTCTTACCATATTCTCAGAGCCGATGAAGATCGGCGTGCGTTGGTGAAGTTCCTTAACATCAAGCTCTAAGATCCTTTTGTAGCCATCAGATGCTGTACCACCTGCCTGCTCAATAATAAAAGCCATTGGATTACACTCATACACCAAACGCAGCTTTCCTTTTATGGCACTGGCGGTGCTTGGGTAAATGAATATACCACCCTTTATCATATTGCGGTGCAGATCGGCTACCATAGAGCCGGTATAGCGCGATGTATATGGCCTATTAGTTGGCTTATCCTCAACCTGGCAATATTTTATATACTTTTTTACCCCATCCGGGAAATGGGTATAGTAACCCTCATTTATTGAATAGATCACACCATCTTTAGGTATAGCCATATCCGGGTGCGATAAACAGAACTCCCCTATTGAAGGATCGAGTGTAAACCCGTTAACACCTTTACCCGTGGTATACACCAGCATGGTTGATGAACCATAAATAATATAACCTGCGGCCACCTGTTCTGTCCCTCTTTGTAAAACATCATCAAGCGTAGCTTTGCCATCGGTTGATTTTCTACGGTAGATAGAAAATATTGTCCCTATACCAACATTCACATCAATATTTGAAGAGCCGTCCAACGGATCAATAGCAACAATATACTTAGCGTCTTTTGAAATTTCTGAATCAATATAAATATGTTCATCATTTTCTTCCGATACAACTATACAGCATTCGCCGCCGCTTTGCAGGGCCGCTATAAATTGTTCGTTGGCATACACATCCAGCTTTTTCTGGCCCTCGCCCTGTACATTAGTTGTGCCTGCTTCGCCCAAAATATCAACCAAGCCGGCTTTATTAATCTCACGGTTCACAATTTTCGCGGCAATGGCTAAATCCCGTAACAATCTCGATAATTCGCCTTTTGCATATGGAAAATCATTTTGCCTTTCAATAATAAATTGCCCTAAAGTTCTAACTGCTGTCATAAGTAATTGGTATTTGGTTTAAATCAGGAATATCACTGATCTGGTTATAGCATTAAGTTTATATATTAAGTTGGATTATAATATCTTAACTTAAATACAAATGTATTGCTGCTATATTATAACATCAAACATTATGGCGGTAATATTTACTTAATCGTTATCGTAATAAACGATCATAAGTTAATAATACACTATATGAATAGCTTGTAGGTGTATATTGGGTTTTGAACTGTAAGAAATCAGCGTGACAAGTATTTTTAGCTATAAATAACAATAAATATATGCAATGATAATATCCTATAATTACTTGCATAAATTATACAACACTTCAATCGCTTCGTCCAATACATTTGTTATTAAATAAATCTAAAAAGCAATAATTTAAAGTGATACCCAACAAGGCTTACACAGAGCATTACAATTATTCTGTAAAGCTATAGCAATGCGTTATCGCTTACAATAAACTTAAACTGATAATTTAATAATGCGGATGCGCCGGGGATGATATTATATGACGATAAACAATACACAACTTCTTTCCATAAACTTTCCCGGTAAACTGGTATTCGGTAACGGATCACTTGCTAATTTGCATACCGAAATTATTAATGCGGGCTGCAAAAATGCTTTTATTGTTACTATTGAACCATTGCTGCCTGCACTTAACGACTTTATCGCGCAGTTAACAGCCAATAACATCGTTGTTTCTACCAGCACTGCTATTGTACAGGAACCATCTTTCAGTGATTTTGAAGCCTTACTATCTGATGCCAAAACCATTAACCCCGATATTGTTATAGGTATTGGCGGCGGTAGTGTGCTTGATGTTGCCAAACTTATTGCCGCGCAAGTAGATAATGATCAAACACTCAGTGAAATAGTTGGCATAGGACTACTAAAAGGCCGCAATAAAAAACTCATATGCGTACCGGCCACATCAGGCACAGGTAGCGAGGCTTCGCCGAATGCAATTTTAGTTGACAATAGTGACAATCAGAAAAAAGGCATCATCAGCCCATATTTGGTGCCTGATATTGTGTATGTAGATCCTTTGCTTACCATCAGCGTACCCCCCGCAATTACAGCCGCTACCGGGCTTGATGCCTTAACTCACTGCCTTGAAGCATATACCAACAGGTTTTCACAGCCTTTTATTGATATGTACGCGCTAGAGGGTATACGGCTTATTGCTGCAAACCTGGTACAGGCTGTAAAAAATGGCAAAGATGAAAATGCGCGCTACCAGGTTGCTATGGGCAGCTTATTAGGCGGCTTTTGTCTTGGCCCTGTTAATACTGCAGGCGTACATGCATTATCATACCCGTTGGGCAGCACATTTCATTTAGCGCATGGCCTCTCTAACGCTTTGCTATTGCCTTATGTTATGGAATACAACATGGAAGCTTCGCTTATCCGTTATGCCAATGTAGCTGTGGCATTGGGCTGTAAAAGAGGCATAAATGACCATGAAACAGCAAAATGGGGTATACAAAAAGTACGATCATTAATTGCTGAATGTAACGTACCGGCACAATTGCGGGATGTTGATATCCCTATTGATGCAATACCCGAAATGGCAAAAGATGCCTTAAAAATACAAAGGCTTTTAAAGAATAACCCCCGCCATATAAGCGAACAAGACGCTATACACATTTACAATGAAGCATACTAAAACAGCATGAACAATAAACAAAAATTTAAAGGTATTGTAGTTCCGGCTGTTACCCCACTTACTAAAGATTTTAAGCTGGATATTACGGCGCTTGAGAAAATGTTCCATAATTTTCACAGGCACAATGTTATGCCTTTTATAAACGGCACAACAGGCGAATCTGCTTCATTACCTTTCAAACTAAAAAAAGACTACATCACAGCTGCAAGCAAAATAAAACATCCTGGTGATATGTTGTATTTGGGCATTTCGGCCAATTGCCTGGAAGAATCGGTAACACTGGCTAAAATTGGATTTGATAATGGTGTTGACGCGGTAGCAGCTACCCTGCCTTCGTATTACAACTTATCGGATAGCCAGATGATCCGGTATTTTGAGCAACTGGCCGAGCAGGTTCCGGGGCCAATTATTATTTACAACATTCCGGTTACCACCCGGATGTCGATCCCGTTATATGTGATTGATGAATTAAGCGTGCATGAAAGGATCATCGGCACAAAAGATTCAGAACGCAGCGATGAACGGTTAAAGGAATCGATCAAATTATGGTCGGGGCGTGAAGATTTCTGTCACTTTTTGGGATGGGCACCAAAATCAACCGAAGCACTGATAGATGGCAGTGATGGCCTGATACCAAGCACCGGAAATATATGCCCGCATATTTACGAAGAGATTTATAAAGCAGTTAAAGCAGGTGATAATGAAAGGGCCTATAAGTTCCAGAAATTATCAGATATGATGGGCGATGTATATCAGAAAGGGAAATTGCTAGGCGAATCATTATGGGCGTTAAAAGTGTGCATGCACGAACTGGAACTTTGCGAAGAGTTTGTTATGCCGCCGCTTTATCCGCTGAACGATGATGAGAAAAATAAAATACTTAAACACTTTCGCCATAATATGGAGAAGGAAAATTTACTGCTAAAAGCCAGCACCAATGTTTGACAAACCAATTATAGGAATAACCATGGGCGATCCGGCGAGTATCGGCCCCGAGATAGCTATTAAAGCATTACTTAACAAAGAGATATATGATATTTGCAAGCCCCTGCTTGTAGGTGATGCCGATGTATTTAATGACATTATCAAACGCCTGCATCTGGATGCTAAGATCAATCCTATCCAAAACGTTGAGGAAGCGAAATTTGAATTCGGCAATATTGATGTTTACGACCTGCAGAATGTAAAAATGAGTAAGCTGGTATTTGGCGAGATATCAGCCATGGCTGGCAATGCCGCATTCGGTGCAGTAAAAAAGGTGATAGACCTGGCCATGCTTGGCGATATTGATGCTACCGTAACCGGCCCTATCAACAAAAAATCAATAAATGAAGCCGGGCACCACTTTGCGGGGCATACGGAGATATATGCGCACTTTACCAATACCCGCAAATATGCGATGTTGTTGGTTGAGGATAATTTAAAGGTGATCCACGTTTCAACCCATGTATCGTTAAGGCAAGCCTGTGACCTGGTGAAAAAAGACAGGATACTGGAAGTTGTTGAGCTATTATACAACGGCTTGATCAGTCTCGGTGAAACCAACCTTAAAATTGGCATTGCGGGGCTTAACCCCCATGCTGGCGATAGCGGTTTATTTGGAACTGAAGATACAGAAGAAATTTTACCGGCTGTTCAGGAGGCCTTATTACGTGGCTATAATGTAGAGGGCCCTATCCCACCGGACACGATGTTTGCAAAAGCTGCAACCGGCGCTTACGGCGGTGTAGTGGCTATGTACCACGATCAGGGGCATATACCTTTTAAGCTTTCGGGTTTTCAATGGGATCCGGAAAAGAAACAAATGGCAAGTGTTAAAGGTGTGAATATCACATTGGGACTACCCATCATCCGTACATCTGTTGATCATGGTACAGCATTTGAAATTGCAGGCAAAGGCATTGCCAGTCCGGATGCAATGTTGCTGGCTATTGAATCTGCTGTGCAGCTGAGCCGTTACAGGAAACAAATAATAGTTTAATGATTGCCGTTATTGCCGATGATTTAACCGGGGCCGCTGAGCTTGGCGGGATAGGGTTACGATATAACCTGGCAGTTGAAATAGCTACATCCGTTAACACCGCATCAAAAGCCGACCTGTTAATCATTGCTACCGACACCCGTTCAATGCCGGAAGAATTGGCTTTGAAGGAAATGGAATTAGTAACGAAAAAGCTAAAAGAGATCAGGACTGATACTATTTTCAAAAAGGTCGATTCCGTACTGCGCGGGCATGTGATAAGTGAAATCAAGGTTCATTTACAAAAACTTGGTTTGGAAAAAGCATTATTGGTACCTGCAAACCCCGCATTCGGCAGAACAATAAATAATGGCAGATATTTTATAAAGGGTAAACCAATACATTTAACCAGCTTTGCGCATGACCCGGAATTTGCAATTACCAGCAGCAGGGTGCAGCACATGTTAAGGGTTGATGAAAAAGAGGTACACCTGCGAGGTGTAACCGATCCGTTGCCGGATTTGGGCATTTCAGTAGGTGAATGCACTACCAATGAAGATTTGCTTAATTGGGCAAGCAGGGCCGACGAAAACACTTTGTTAGCTGGCGGAGCTGGTTTTTTTATCGCTTTGCTGGAATCGCTTGGTTTAAATGAAGAACTTAAAACAGATATTCAACCAGATGAACTCATCTACCCTGCACTATTTGTATGCGGCAGTACACATGATGAAAGCAGGCAATCGATCAAAAAAATAAAAGATAGTGGTGGCCCGGTAAGTTATATGCCATGCGATATTATCAAAGCTGAGAGCCCTGTTGACAGCCTTTTTGAACTTTGGGCCGATGAAATAGTTTCCTTACTAAATAGCCATAAAAAAGCTATTATTGCCATTGATGAATACGCTACAAAAGGCATTACAATAACTGCTGCTGATTTACGTAATAAAAAGGCAAAAGTTGTTGAAATGGTATCCCGGGAAACAGCTATAAAAGAACTTTTAGTAGAAGGCGGTTCAACAGCCGCTGCAATTATAAACCGATTAAATTTTAACAGTTTTTCTCCTATAAAGGAACTTGGCCCCGGTGTAATAAAAATGAAAGTTGACACAACCGACGATCTTTTTCTGACACTAAAACCAGGCAGTTATAAATGGCCATCCTTTATCTGGAATTTCTGATAAAAAACAACAGCTATAAAGAATGAATACAGCACATCTGCATATTCCCGACTATGTTATTATTGTTGTTTTTTTGTGTGTTACCGTTTATTTCGGTTTCAGGTTTTCAAAGGGGCAAGATTCAACCCAAAGCTATTTTGCTGCCAATGGTAAGATTCCTTCATGGGCTATTGGATTCTCTATATTAGCAACACTTATCAGTAGCATAACCTTCCTGGCCTATCCCGGCGAGGGCTATTCATCAAACTGGATATTACTGGTACAAGGCTTAATGGTACCCATAGTGTTGTTAACCATGATTTGGTTTATTGTACCCTTATACAGAAAAGTTATCGGTTTAAGCACTTATGAATATTTTGAAAAGCGTTTTGGTTCATTCGCCCGGTATTACAGTTCACTAGGGTTTGTGCTCACCCACTTCTCAAAAATGGGAACCGTATTTTTCTTGCTATCGCTCGCGCTGGCCAATATGACGGGATTTAATACTATCGTTATTATTTCCGTTATTGGTGTGGTAATCATTATCCTTGCCTTATTAGGCGGTATTGAGGCCGTAATATGGCTGGATGTGATACAGGGATTCATGCTGTTTGGCTGTGGGATTGCCTGTCTCATTATTATACTTTATTCGGTAAAAGGCGGCCCGGCGGAGGTATGGCATATAGCCAGTACTAACGGGCATACCGGGTTTGGGCCATATGATTTCAACCTAAAAAAGCTCACCTTTATTGTGATGGCTATCAATGGTATTTTTTATGGCATCCAAAAATATGGCACCGACCAAACCATTGTACAGCGGTATTTAACCGCCAAATCAGACCGGTCAGCCATCAAAGCCTCATTAATGGGGGTATTTCTATTGGTGCCGGTATGGGCCTTATTTATGTTCATCGGCACAGCCTTATTTGCTTATTACCATCAAAATCCGCTGCCTGCAGGCATGCGCCCCGATGCTATATTCCCTTATTTTATTGTGAGTAAAATCCCTACAGGGATTGTGGGGTTGATCATCGCTTCGCTGGTGTCTGCTGCAGTATGCAGTCTGGGTGCCGATTTAAATTGCCTGGCCGCTGTTGGCGTGGAGGATTACTACAAACGCTTTTATCCAAACAAAACAGATAAAGAATACCTGAAAGCCGGGAAATGGATCGTTGTTTTCGCTGGAATCGGTTCACTATTGATCGCTGCATTATATTTATCCGCAGGTGATGAGGGTGTTTTGGGTATTGTATTTACTTTATACGCTATATTCTCCGGTGGTATCGCAGGTATATTTCTGCTGGGATTGTTCAGTTCACGAGCTAACAAACAAGGGGTTACAATAGGCATAATCTCTTGTATCTTATTTACAGCTTATGCATTTCTTACTTCTACCAAAATAGGCATCGGGTCACATCAAACCTTGCTGCTCGATCTTGGCAAATATAACTTCACCCATAATAAATTGATGTTGGGCGTCTACAGTCATTTTGTGGTGATAGTTGTTGGATACGTGGCCAGTTTATTTTTCCCTAAGCCGGATATCGACAAAAAACTATTATACAGCGGTTGGCTTCACGCTAAAAGAAATAAAGAAATTGACAATTAAATAAACTACTGTTATTATGAAATTTTTCAGGCGTTAACGATAGTTAAAGCAAGTAAAAGATTTTATCATGATAAAATTATATATTATCATGATAAGCTTTCATCAAAAACAGGAAGCATTATGTAATAGTTTTGATTTAGTAGATAAATCGGTCAAATAAATTGGTTTATCTCTTTAGCTTTCACTATACAGTGTATGGCTTACATACGCGTGGTATATCAATTAGTAAACCAACATAGTACATGCAAGTTATATTTGGAGTTATCTTCCATTTTATCGGTGGCTTTGCCTCAGGTAGTTTTTACATTCCGTATAAAAAAGTAAAGGGCTGGGCCTGGGAAAGCTATTGGATAATAGGCGGCCTGTTTTCATGGCTGATTGTACCACCATTAGCAGCCTGGCTCACCATCCCACATTTTACCGAAATTATAGCCGATACCAATGGCAGCATTTTACTGCTTACCTATTTCTTTGGCTTATTATGGGGCATCGGCGGCTTAACTTATGGACTGGGTGTACGCTATCTGGGCGTATCACTGGGCAGCACCATTATATTAGGTCTCTGCGCTGTATTTGGTTCTTTAATTCCATCAGTATATTATAACTTTTTCCCACAGAATGGTAAAGATACCATCACCACGCTGGCAACCACTCATTGGGGGCAACTTGTACTATTGGGTATAGCATTAACCTTAGTAGGCATCATCATTTGCGGTAAAGCAGGCGTGATGAAAGAGAAAGAGCTTTCAACAGGTCAGGCTGATGTAGAGGATAACAAAGATTATCGCTTTGGATTGGGTATAGCAGTAGCTATTGTATCAGGGGTACTCAGCGCCTGCTTTAACTTTGGTATCGAAGCCGGTAAAACCATGGCCGATCAAGCCAATACTGTTTGGATGGCTGCACACAATGGCCAAGGTAATTTCCTTTTCCAGAACAACGTAGTGTACATTATTATCCTTTGGGGCGGGCTAACCACCAACTTTATCTGGTGTATGATACTGAACGCCCGCAACAAAACCTTTGGCGATTATACTAATAAAAAAACGCCGTTGTTAAAGAATTATATATTCTCGGCATTAGCAGGTACAACCTGGTTTTTGCAGTTCTTTTTTTATGGGATGGGCGAAAGCCGGCTGGGCAATGGTGCCAGTTCATGGATCTTGCACATGGCCTTCATTATACTGATAGCTAATGCATGGGGCCTTGTATTAAAAGAATGGAGAGGTGTAAGCAAAAAGGCATTAATAACTGTTATTGCAGGTATAGCGGTCATCATCATTTCGGTATTAGTGGTAGGTAAAGGAAATTCAATAAAGGATAAGGAAACAGCTGCTGCGGTGAGTGGTAAATAGTTAAATAAAAACTTAATAAACAATTCAATAAATCAAGAATTCAACAATCACAAATATGTCTGTCACAACACAATTCAAGCATGTAAGTTACTTATGGGATGCGGCCAGGGCGGCGGAACTGGCCGGGGATGAAGTAGCTTTATTGATATACCGTTCCAACCTGTTGGGCGCGGATCTTCGCCTGACCAATTATGGTGGCGGTAATACCTCCTGCAAAGTAATAGATAAAGACCCGCTTACCGGCAAAGAGGTGGAAGTAATGTGGATCAAGGGTTCAGGTGGTGATATCGGCACCTTGAAAAAGAGCGGGCTTGCAGCTTTATACGTTGACCGCC